>WNFV01000137.1_pt1 | contig 130867 bp, 131 predicted proteins | sample 5400101 | NCBI WGS metagenome assembly WNFV01 (sample SAMN13153361, study PRJNA577476) | soil metagenome | isolation source: 115 cm soil or saprolite under grassland replicate 1 | place: USA:California | collected 2016-06-15 | reverse complement strand
CTCCGCCTGCTGAGCCTCCACAATCTACGATTCCTGCTCGAACTGACCGCGAATGCACGCGCGGCGATCGAGCAGGGCAGGCTCGCGTCGTTCAAGGCCGAGGCGCTCGGCCGGCTCGCCGCCGCAGCCGTGTGAGGAGGCCCGGTGGGCGGCTACATCTTCATTCTCGTCCTGCTCGTCATGTTCTGGTTCCTGCTGATCCGGCCGCAGCGCCGCCGGCAGCTCGACTCGCAGCGCCTGCTCGACTCGCTCGAGGTCGGGAAGGAGATCGTGACCGCGGGCGGTCTCTACGGGACGATCACGGCGCTTGACGAGGACGAAGCGCGCGTCCAGATCGCGGACGGCGTCGAGGTTCGCGTCGCGAAACGGGCGATCGCCGGAGTTCTCTCGGAGCACGAGGAGGACGACGAGGCCGAGGAGCTGGAGGAGGGAAACCCCGGCTAACCTTCCGTAGCCCGTGTCTGACCGGCGCCGACATCTGACCCTGCTCGCGTTCATCGCCGCGGCCCTCGCGGGCGTGGCTCTGCTCGTCGTGCCGGGCTCGCCGGCGCACCGCAAGGCGACGCTGGGCCTCGACCTGCAGGGCGGCCTCGAGGTCGTCCTGAAGGCGAACCCGCCGAAGGGCCACAAGCTGACGACGGACGACCTCAACCGGTCGATCGACATCATGCGGAACCGGATCGACAAGCTCGGCGTCTCCGAGCCGGAGATCCGCAAGCAGGGCACGAACCAGATCGTGATCCAGCTGGCCGGCGTCCACGACCCGGCGTCCGCGGCCAAGCTGATCGGCAAGACCGCGGTGCTCGAGTTCTACGACTTCGAGGCCGACCTGACCGGGCCATCCGTCACGAGCGGCTTGACGAAGCTGCCCGTCGCCACCGGCAGCCTCTTCGACCTGCTCTCCTCGCCGCAGACGCGCGACCTCGCCGGCAAGGGCACGCCCTCGCAGTGGTACCTCTTCGATGCGAACAAGAGAGTCGTCGCGGGTCCGGTCCCGACCGAGGACAAGCTTCCGACCCTAGCGGAGGCGGAGAAGCAGCAGAAACGTACGATCAAAGGACCGCTCCAGAAGCTGCGCGTCCCGCAGAACACGGTGGTCGTCAGCTGCGACCCGGTGGCCGACGCCGGCAACTGCCTGAGCACGCAGCAGATCAGGACGAAGAAGGTCTTCTACCTGCTCAAGCATCACGACCCGAGCGAGTTCCCGGACAACCCGATCCCGGAGATGACGGGCGGCGAGCTGAAGCTGTCCGGCACGCGCGCGGACATCGACCCGCAAACGAACGCGCCGGTCGTGCTGATGCAGTTCACGGGCAAGGGCAAGAAGGTCTTCCACGAGATCACGAAGCGCGAAGCGCAGCGTGGCCAGCTCATCTGCGCCGGACAGAGCAGCCAGGAGGCCGTCCAGCGCTGCGCGCAGCACTTCGCGATCGTGCTCGACCGGGAGATCGAGTCGGTCCCGTACATCGACTTCCGCCGCAACCCGGACGGCATCCCCGGTGACAACGGCGCGCAGATCGACCTCGGCGGCGGCTCGCTCGGTGACGCGAAGAAGCTCGCGCTCGTGCTCCAGACGGGTGCGCTGCCGGTCACGTTCACGACGGCCGAGCGCACGGACGTCTCGGCCACGCTCGGCAAGGACTCGCTGAGCCAGGCCAAGAAGGCCGCGCTCGTCGGCCTGCTCGTCGTCGCGCTCTTCCTGCTGCTGCTCTATCGCTTCCTCGGGCTCGTCGCGGTGATCGGCCTCGGCATCTACGCCGCGTTCCTCTACGCGGCCATCCTTCTGTTCCATGTCACGCTGACGCTGCCGGGCTTCGCGGGCCTGATCCTGACGATCGGCGTCGCCGCGGACGCGAACGTCGTCGTGTTCGAACGCATCAAGGAAGAAGTGCGCGCCGGGAGGTCCGTGCGCGCCGCGATCTCGGCCGGGTACGCGAAGGGCTTCCACACCATCATCGACGCCAACGTCGTGACGGCCATCACGGCACTCGTCCTGTTCGCCGTCGCGACGGCACAGGTGAAGGGCTTCGCCCTGATGCTGCTGATCGGCACCGTGATCTCGCTGATCACCGCGGTTGGCGCCACGCGCGCGATGCTGGGGCTGCTCGGCGGCTTCTCCTGGTTCAACAAGCCACGCTTCATGGGCGCGCACGGGCAGCAGACCGCGAAGTGGCTGCAGATCGACTTCATGCGCAAGCGGTACCTGTGGTTCGGCATCTCCGCGGTCGTGCTCGTCCTCGGCGCCGGCGCGCTTGGTATCCGCGGACTGAATCTCGGCATCGACTTCAAGGGCGGCACCCAGCTGACGTTCAAGACACCGGTGGCGCACACGACCGGCGACGTCCGGGAGGTGATGAAGGCCGAGGGCTACGCCGACGCTGTCATCCAAGGTCGTGGCACCTCGACGAACAGCGCATACAAGAGCTTCCAGATCCGGACGAAGGCGCTGAGCGGGCCGAAGCTGACTACGGTCACGCGGGCGCTCGAGGACCGGCTCCAGACGACGGCGCCCGGGGCGACAACCGTGTCGTCGAGCTTCGGCCGCCAGATCGCGAAGTCGGCGATCATCGCGATCCTCTTCTCGCTCTTCCTCGTCGTTCTCTACATCGCGATCCGGTTCGATCTCAAGTTCGCCGGGCCCGTGATCGCGGCGATGCTGCACGACGTCCTGATCTGCATCGGGATCTACGCACTGCTCGGACGCGAGGTGACGAGCTCGACGGTGGCGGCGATCCTTACCGTGCTCGGCTACTCGATCTACGACACGATCATCATCTTCGACCGCATCCGGGAGAACATCCCGATCATGCGCCGGTCGTCGTTCGCGACGATCACGAACGTCTCGCTGTGGGAGACGATCCGCCGTTCGCTGGCGACGTCGTTCATCACGCTGCTGCCGGTCGGGGCGCTGCTCCTGTTCGGCGGCGACACGCTGAAGGACTTCGCGTTCGCCCTGATGGTCGGCATCGCGTCGGGTGCGTACTCGTCCATCTTCATCGCGGCGCCGCTGCTCACGATCTGGAAGGAGCACGAGCCGGACTTCGCGCGGCGCAAGGACGTGCTGGTGACGAAGGCCGGCCTCGAGGCGGAGTTCGAGGCGGCCGAGGAGGCGGCGGCGGAGGAGCCGGCGCCCGCGCTCGCGCCGGTCGCAACGGTGGACGGCGGGGACGGTGCGGCGGCTGCTGCGCAGGCAAAGCGCGAGCGTCGCCGCCAGCGACGGCGCGCGCGCCCGCATGGACGAGCCCGTTAGACGCCTGGCGCTCGCGCTCGTCGGCGCGGTCGCGCTGACGGCGGAGCGTGCCGACGAGTTGGCCGACTCCCTCGCGTCGCGCGGGGGGATGAGCCGGGAAGAGGTGCGCGCCTGGATCGAGGAGGCGAGGACACGCTGGCGCGGCGACGCGGTGCGGGTGGGGGAGAAGGCAGGCGCGACGCTGCAGGGAGCGCTGCGCGAGCTCGGTCTCGTCACCCGCGAGGAGTGGGACGACCTCGAGCTCCGCGTCGCGCAGCTCGAGCACCGCCTGCGGCTCGTGGAAGCGCCGCCGCAAGCGTAGTCAGCGTTCCGCGAGCAGGCGGTAGAGGCGGCCGCTTCCGAGGGAGACGGCGTAGAGCTCGCCGTGGGCGTCTTCACCGAAGCTCGACAGCTGTTCGATGTGCGCCGATTCCGTGCGCACGTCCGTCGCCCGTCCATCCTCGACGCGGAGACTCCAGACCGTCCCGGAGCACAAGTCGCCGAAGTAGTAGCGACCGACGGCGGCAGGCACAGCGCGTCCCCGGTAGACGTAGCCGCCCGTGACGGAGCACCCCTCGTCGTGTGAATAGACGCTGATCGGCGCGACCAGATCCCCGGCGGCGACCGGCGTGTCCGCGGTGAAGCGGGCACCTCCCTCGAACACCCGCCAGCCGTAATTCGCGAGCCTGTCGACCTTCGCGTTCGCTCGAAAGTCGATTTCTTCCCACGCGTCCTGGCCGACGTCGCCGACATAGAGGTCGCCGTTGACGCGATCGAACGAGAAGCGCCAAGGATTGCGCAGGCCGTACCCGACGGTTTCCCAGCGCGCGCCGCGCGTGCGCGGATCGATCCGGAGTAGCTTGCCGAGCCGCTCGCGCAGGTTCTGGGCCCGGTTCTGCGGGTCGCCGGCCGCACCGCCGTCGCCCATCCCGACGTAGAGCAGACCGTCCGGGCCGAACTGGAGCTGCCCGCCGTTGTGGTTGGCGTACGGCTGCTTGACGAACAGCAGCTCGCGCGCGCTGGCGCCGAGTGCTGTCCCGTTGCGCGAGCGAAACTCGACAACGCGTGTGTCGCCGTTGCGGTCCGTGTAGTCGACGTAGAAGAGGTGGTCGCGTTCATACGCGGGACTGAACGCAACCGAGAGGAGCCCGCGCTCGCCGCCGCTCGAGACGCGTGACCTGATGTCGAGGAAGGTGCCCGCGATCCGGCGGCCGACGAGATATCGGATCCGTCCTTCCTGCTCGACGACGTAGAGCCGATTCGGCTCGCCCGGCGCTGCGGCGACGTACGTCGGGTCGTCGAAGCCGGAGGCGTACGGCGCGAGGTTCGAGCCCGACGGCTCGCTCGCGTGAACGAACGGCTTCACGACCACGATCACGGCGACGACGAGCACGACACCGGCCACCTTCGCTGCGAGAACGAGTATCGATCGCCGCCGCCTTCGCCGCACAAACGTGCACGGTAGCCCCCCGGTGCCAGGCACACGACATGGCTCCAACACCGCCTACGGCTCGTGGAGACACAGCCGCAGCAGCTCCCGCCCCGTCGGGACTAGCCTCTGCCGTCCCTTCGGGTGCCAGGCAGGTGACGGGTCGCCGCGTGGGCTGTCCCGAACGGCCGGTACCCTCGGTTCCCGTGCCGCCGAGGATCGTTCGCGCCGAGGTCGCGCTCGGAATCGCCGCCGCAGTCGTAGGCCTCGTCGGCATCGCGTCGGCACTGACGCCCGAGTTCGCGAACCGCTCCGATTTCGTCCGTGGCGTCCTGCCGCCGGGCGTCCCCGGCGCGGCCCGCATCCTGGCGCTCGCCTTCGGCCTCGCACTCGTCTGGCTGTCGCGCCTGCTCGCCCGCCGCCGCCGTCGTGCCTGGCACCTCGCGGTAGCGCTCGTGACCGGGATCTCGATCGCCCACCTCGCCAAGGGCCTGGACGTGGAGGAGGCAGCCCTCGGCTTCGCCCTCCTCGTCGCGCTGCTTCGGTACCGGGCTCGCTTCGACGTCCCCGGCGACCCCCGCTCGGTGCGGCCCCTGCTCGCCACGATCCCTGCGCTGGCGTCGGTCGCTGGGCTTGCGGTCCTCCTTGAAGTGCGCGGCAGCGAGGGCGACCGGTGGGAGGACGCGTTCGCAGCCGCCGCGCTCGTGCTCGGCACCCGCGCCCTCTACCTCTGGCTGCGGCCCATCTCGGAACGCGTGCGCCAGTCCGCGGAGGAGCGGCGCCTAGTCCGTAGGCTCGTGCGCAGCCACGGGGACGACAGCCTCGCCTTCTTCAGCCTGCGCCTGGACAAGAGCTACTTCTTCTCGCCGACCCGGCGAAGCTTTCTCGCCTACCGGGTCGTCGGGGGTTCGGCGCTCGTCAGCGGGGGACCGATCGGCGCGGAAGCCGAGTTCCTCGACCTGCTCGGCGAGTTCCGCCGTGTGTGTCACGCGCGCGGCTGGCGGTTCGCGCTGCTGAGCGTGCCCGGCGAGCTCCTGCCGCTGGTGCACACGCTTGGCCTCCGCGCGCTCAAGATCGGCGACGAGGCGGTCGTCAGGCCGGAGTCCTTCTCACTCGACGGACGCGCGATTCGCAAGGTGCGCCAATCGGTCACGCGGCTGGAGCGTGCCGGGTACGAGTTCGCAGTCGTCGGCGCCGGCGCCGTTGACACCGAGCTGCGCGCCGAGCTCGAGCGCGTCTCCGACGTGTGGCGCGGACGTCATGTAGAACGGGGCTTCTCGATGGCGATGGACGACCTGTTTCGCGAGCCCGAGACGCTCTTCGCCGTCGCCCGACGGGGGAACTCTGTCGGCGGCTTTCTCCATCTCGTTCCGAGCGCCAGCGGATTCTCGCTCGGGGCGATGCGACGCGACCCCGCCACGCCCAACGGCCTGATGGAGTACCTGATCGTGCAGACGCTGCTCTGGGCTCGCGGACGCCGAGCGGCCGAGCTGTCGCTCAACTTCTGCGTCTTCGCCGATCTGCTGGGCGACGCGGGTGGGAACCACCTGCGGGCGGCAGTCCGCGCAGCCCTGCGTGCAGGCGACCGGGTTTTCCAGCTCGAGCGGCTCCTGGTCTTCAGCCGGAAGTTCAATCCGGAGTGGCGACCGCGTTACCTGTGCGTCGAACGGATCTCGGAGTTCCCGCTCGTGGGGCTCGCCTACCTCCAGGTGGAATCCCTGTTGACACCGCCGGGCCCGTGGGCCCGACGCCCCGCCGTGAAGGTCTAGCGCCGCCCAAGTGCAACACTGATCCCATGGCTCAACCGGCCACGAGGAACCTCGGGCGGCTCTCGGAGATCGCACAGGTCGCCGTCCGGCATGGCTTCGGCTACTGGTTCGACACCCACCGCCTGACCGACCTGTTTCCGCGGCGGGCGCCGCGCCTCGAGGTCGACGGACAACCGTCGCAGCGCGGACAGCACCTGCGGGAGATGCTCGACGAGCTCGGGCCGACGTTCGTCAAGTTCGGCCAACTGCTGTCGACGCGACCGGATGTGCTCCCGCCGGACATCATCGCCGAGCTGCGCGGCCTGCAGGACGACGTGCGCCCGTTTCCGCTCGCGGACGTCGAGAAGGTCGTCGAGGAGGAGCTCGGGCTGAGCATCGGGCAGCTCTTCACCGAGTTCGAGGAGCAGCCCGTCGCTGCCGCGTCGATCGGACAGGTGCACCGAGCGACGCTGCCGAACGGCCGCCGCGTCGCCGTCAAGGTGCAGCGGCCCGGCGCCCCGCGGCAGATCGAAGCCGACCTTGCGCTCCTCTACCAGGCCGCGCGCATCGCGAAGGAGCGCGTTCGCGCGCTCGACTTCATCGACGTGCACCAGCTCGTGGACGAGTTCGCGCGTCAGATCCGCCAGGAGCTGGACTACCGGCTGGAAGCCCGCAACGCGGACGTGTTCCACCGCAACTTCGCAGGGCACCCGCACGTCCACGTCCCACGCGTCTTTTGGAGCTACACGCGCAGCCGCGTCCTGACGCTGGAGTGGCTCGACGGCACGCAGCTCGCGGACATCCATCCCGACGAGTGGTCGGTCGAAGAGCGGCGCGACCTCGCGACGGTGATGGCGGAGACCTGGATGACGATGATCTTCAGGCACGGCTTCTTCCACGGCGATCCGCATCCGGCCAACATCCTCGTGCTCGGTCGCGCCGATCAGATCGGGCTCGTCGACTTCGGCGCGGTCGGGAAGCTGACGGACGACGACATGTCGAAGCTCACGCGCATGTTCATCGACGTCGCCGCGGAGAACGTCGAGGCGCTGCCGAAGCGGCTCGCCGATCTCGGCGTCCGCTACCCGAAGGAACGTGAGGACGAGTTCCTCGCCGAGTTGCGCGAGCTGTACTACCGCTACTACGGCGCGAGCCTGTCGGAGATCGACCCGCTGCAGGTGATCCGGGAGGCGTTCCAGCTCATCTACTCGATGAACCTGCGGCTGCCGACGCGCTTCCTTCTCCTGGACCGGGCGATCGCCACGCTCGGCTCGGTCGGGATCGACCTCTACCCCGATTTCAACGTCTTCGAGGTCGCGCGTCCCTACGCGCGCGGATTGTTGCTCGACCGCTTCGGGCCGCGCCGGATGGCCGCGCGCGCACGCAAGGAGTCGCTGCGGCTCGGCCAGATGGCGCTCGAGCTCCCGTACCAGCTGCACGACACGCTCGAGCAGGTGCGCGACGGCCAGATCGAGGTCGGCTTTGTGCACAAGGGGTTGGACGACCTGCTCAATCGCCTGGACGTCGTGTTCAACCGCCTCGTCGTCGCCATGATCGTCGCGGGCGGGCTGATCGGCTCGAGCCTGATCGGGATCTTCGCCAAGGCCGGTCCGCACGTGCTCGGCATCAACATCATCTCGGTGCTGGGCTTCGCCTTCTCCGGCCTGCTCGGACTCTGGCTGTTGTGGGGCGTCGTCCGCAGCGGCCGGCTCTAGTCGCACCGCTCACACATGCGGCCGCTGCGTTGGCGGTGACGCGGCCTAAGTGGTCGGCTGTAGATCGTTCGGCACGCTTTCGCGCGAAAGGACATCTATCCCCGTGCGTGCAGCGGCGCTACGTTCGTTTGCATGTCCACCGCCGTGCTGCTGGCCGAGCCGGAGCCCTTCCTCGAACGGCATCTGAGGAGTGACGGCTTCCGGCTCGTCGACGAGGCCGTCCGACCGGATCTCGTGCTGCTGGGCAACAGCGCCGCGCTGGAGGAGTTTCGAGCGCGGCACGGCGACGTGCCGGTGATCGTGCTCGGCCAACCGGAGTCGGACGCGGTCGACCGCGTGCGGGCGCTCGAACGCGGCTGTGACGACTTCCTCGTGCGTCCCTTTGCGTACGAGGAACTGCTCGCGCGGATCCGCGCCGTGCTGCGCCGCACGTCGCCGGCCCCGCACGAGGTACGCCGCGCGGGTGCGATCACGGCGGACCTCGCGACCCGCTCCGTCGTGGTGGGCGACGTGGCGGTCTCGCTGGCGGGCAAGGAGTACGAGCTCCTGCTCGAGCTGATGACCGATCCGACGCGCGTGTTCACGAAGGAGCAGCTTCTGCGTGAGGTCTGGGGCTTCCGCTCGCTTGGTCGAACGCGAACGCTCGACTCGCACGCCTCACGCCTGCGGCGGAAGCTCGCGGCCGTAGGCGCCGGCCCCGTCGTCGTCAACGTGTGGGGGGTGGGCTACAGGCTGATGTAGGCTCGCGCGCGTGTCCGCCTTCGACAGCATCTCGTCGCTCGACCTGCAGCGGATCTGGGACGGGGTGCACGCCCGTGTCGTGCACGGCGACCGCATCACGCTCGGCGTGATCGAGCTCGACGCGAACAGCGTCGTGCCGGAGCACAGTCACGAGCACGAGCAGCTCGGCATCTGTCTGAGCGGCTCGCTCGAGTTCCGCGTCGGAGACGAGTCGCGCGAGCTCAGGCCGGGCGAGACGTGGTCGATCCCCGGCAACGTGCCGCACGAGGTGCACGTCGGTCCCGAAGGTGCGGTCGTGCTCGACGTGTTCGCGCCAACGCGCGACGACTGGCGCGAGGCGCCCGGAGTCGACGCACGTGATCCGCGCTGGCCTTAGAGGCCTTTCTTCCCGTTGGGCCAAACGGAGCTCAACCAAGATTGTTGGGTTAGACGACCGCGCGCGGCAAGCGCGCGCGGCCTCTATGCGGCGCCGCCAAGTCGGCGCCTTAGAGCAGGGCGCCCTCCAGCCGCAGCAGCGCCTCCTTGCGCTCGAGCCCGCCCCCGTAGCCGACGAGCTTGCCGTTCGCGCCGATCACGCGATGGCACGGCAACACGATCGGGAGCGGGTTGCGGTTCATGACCGTTCCGACGGCGCGCGCCGCGCGCGGCCGCGCTGCCCGTGCGGCGAGCTCGCCGTACGTGACGACCTCTCCGTAGGGAACCCGCGCGAGCTCGCGCAGGACGCGCCGGTTGAAGTCCGCCTGCAGGGCGATGTCGACTGCGAGGTCGAAGTGCTGCCGCTTCCCCTCGAAGTATTCGTTCAGCTGGCGGCGGGCGGGGTCGATCGGCAGCGCCGACCGCAGCACCCGTACGCCGAAGGCGTGGGCAAGGCGGTCGACCTCCCGCTCCGGCTCAGCGTCGTAGGCGATGCGGCAGAGGCCGCGTTCCGTCGCGGCGATCAGCAGGGTGCCGATCGGCGTGTCGACAAGGTCGTAGGCGACGTCGAGCAGGCTCTCGCGCGCCGCGGCGTCGCGGAAGCGGCGGTCGAGTTCGGGAGAGACGGGATTCACTGGGCTTCCTTTCGTCGCAGTCGGCGGATGCCGGCAGACGCTGCCTGGCGTGCGGCCGTGGCGTTCGAGCCGAGCGCCGCGCCGATCTCGGCGTAGTCGAGGTCGTAGCCGTAGCGGAGCACCACCGCCGCACGCTCGGTCGGGGGGAGCTCGTCGGCGAGGTGCTCGAGCTGCGCGAACGCGGGACGGCCGTCGAGGGAGGAGAGCTCCGGGAGCTCGGCGTCGGCGCGGGGCCGGCGATGCTCGTCGATCGCGATCCGGCTCGCGATCGTGTAGGCCCACGCGCGGAGATGTTCGCCGTGTCGGAGCTTGGGATACGCGCGTAGCGCCCGCAGGAACGTCTCCTGGAAGGCGTCCTCGGCACGCTCACGCCCGAGGCGGCGCACGAGGAACGCGTAGATCTCCTCGCGGTGCTCGTCGTAGAACCGTTCGAACGGCGGCAGCATCATCGGCGACATCTTGAAACGTGCCAGACACGAGACGTGTGAGGATCGGCCAATGCGAGTCGCCGTCGTCGGCCATGTGGAGTGGGTGGAGTTCGCCCGCGTCGAGGCCGTGCCGCGGCCGGGCGAGATCGTGCACGCACTGGAGACGTGGGAGGAGCCCGCCGGCGGCGGCGCCGTCGCCGCCGTCCAGCTCGCGCGGCTTGCAGGATCCTGCATCTTCTTCACTGCGCTCGGTGCAGACGAGCTTGGCCGCCGTTCCCGGGCGGACCTCGGTCGGCTCGGGTTGGACATCCGCGCGATTCCCGAGCCGGAGCCGACCCGCCGCGCCTTCACGTACGTCGACGAGACGGGCGAGCGGACGATCACGGTGCTGGGCGAGAAGCTCAGGCCTCGCGGCGGCGACAGCCGGCTGCCCTGGCGGGAGCTCGCCGGCCTCGACGCCGTCTACTTCGTCAGCGGCGACGCGGAGGCGCTCCACCACGCGCGCCTGGCACGCGTGCTCGTGGCGACGGCACGGGAGCTGCCGACGATTCGTGAGGCGGCTGTCCAGCTCGACGCGCTCGTCGGGAGCGGGGAGGACGAGGGCGAGCTCTACCACCCGGGCGAGCTCGACCCTGCGCCCCAGGTCGTCGTCACGACGTCCGGCGGCCTCGGTGGCTGGGTCCAGCCCGGAGGTCCGTTTCGGCCGGCTCCCTTGCCTGGCACCGTCGTGGACGCCTACGGCTGCGGGGACTGCTTCGCGGCCGGGCTGACGTTCGCGCTCGCCCGAGGCGACGGCGTCGAGGAGGCCGTGGCGCTCGCGGCCCGCTGCGGTGCGGCGGTCATGACGGGCCGCGGCCCCTACGAGGCCCAGCTCACCGCTTCCTGACCTCCCCGAAAATCACCCTTCTGGGGTGGACAGGTGGGGAAAGGTGGTTTAAAGTGGGGCCAAGTGGTAACCTCAATCCGGCCCCAGGATGCTGCTCGGCGCACACGACCACACGATCGATGACAAAAACCGTCTCACTCTTCCGGCCAAGTTCCGAGAAGCCTTCCAGGACGGTGTGGTCGTCACGCGAGGCCTCGACGGCTGCCTGTACGCCTACCGTCGTCCGGATTGGGATCGACTCGTCGAGTCTCGACTCGCCACGATGGATCCGCTCAGCCCGGAGGGCAGGCGCATCCAGCGGTTCTTCTTCTCCGGGGCGGCCGAGGCCGACCTCGACAAACAGGGCCGCGTGATGATCCCCGCCCAGCTGATCGAGCACGCGAAGCTGGGCCGGGAAGTCGTCGTCGCGGGTGTCCACGACCGGCTCGAGATCTGGGACCGCGCCGCCTGGCGCAAGGAGCTGGCCGAAGTCGAAGGGAGCGCGGAGGATGTTGCCGAACGCCTTGCAGACCAGCGCGACTGACCACGTCCCCGTCCTCGCGGAAGAGGTGCGCGAGCTCCTCTCCGTCAAGCCGGGCGAGACGGTCGTCGACGCCACCTTCGGCGCCGGCGGGCACGCCGCGCTGCTCGCTGCCGATCTCGCTGGGCGCGGCAAGCTGATCGCGATCGACCGCGACCCCGGGGCGCGCGCCTACTTCGACCGGCTCGCGAAGCGCGCCACGGTACAGACGCGCTTCCTACGCGGTGACTTCGCCGTCGTCCTGGAGCAGCTGGCGCAGAACGGGGTCGAGGCGGATGCCGTCCTGCTCGACCTCGGCGTCTCGTCGATGCAAATCGACCGGCCCGAGCGGGGCTTCTCGTACGCGGTCGACGCACCGCTCGACATGCGCATGGATCCGTCCGCCGACGTCACAGCCGCGGGAATCGTGAACGAGGCCGCCGAGCGGGACCTCGCCACGATCTTCAAGCGCTACGGCGAGGAGCGCTATGCGCGTCAGATCGCGCGCGCGATCGTGCGCCGACGCAAGGAGCGGCGCTTCGAGCGCACGAGCGATCTCGTCGAGACGATCAAGTCCGCGATCCCCGCGCCTGCGCGCTTCGGCGACGGCCACCCGGCCAAGCGCGTCTTCCAGGCGTTGCGCATCGCCGTGAACGACGAGCTCGGCTCGCTCGAAGCCGCGCTCCCGGCGGCGTTCTCGATGCTGCGTTCGGGCGGCCGACTCGGGGTGATCAGCTTCCATTCGCTCGAGGACCGGCTGGTGAAGCGTTTCATGCGCGACCTCGAGCGCGGCTGCGACTGTCCGCCGGACTTCCCCGTCTGCGTCTGCGGGAAGGAACCCGAGCTTCGTTCGCTCTCGCGCAAGGCGATTCGTCCGAGCGCGCGCGAGACCGCGGCCAACCCGCGTGCATCCTCGGCGCGCCTGCGCGTGGCGGTGAAGGTCTGAGTGGCGACCTGGGCTGCCGAAGCCGAGCGGCCGCAACCGCGTCCGCGTTCTGCGCCGCGACCCGTCCCGCGCCAGCGACGCGTTGCGGGCGGTGTCTTCTGGATCGGCATCGTCGCGGCGCTGCTCGCCGGTGTCGTCGCCTTGAACGTCGCCGTGCTGCGCCTGAACATGAAGCTCGACCGACTCGGCCGGGAACGCGCCGATCTCCACGCGCAGAACGCAGCGCTCTCCGTGCAGCTCTCGAGCGCGGCGTCCGCGCCGCGGATCCAGGGTCTGGCGGCGAAGCGCCTGGGCCTCGTCCAGGCGACGCCGGATCAGACCTCGTACGTGACGCTGCCCCACTAGGAGACATGCGCCGGTGAACCGCGTCGTCAACCGGCGGATCCGGCTCCTGCTGGCAGCGCTTACCCTCGCCTTCGCCGGCTTGCTGCTGCGGGCGACCTGGCTGCAGGGGGTGCGCGCGGAGTCGCTCTCGCGGCTCGGACAGACGCAGCATCGCGAGGCCGTCACCCTGCCCGCCGGGCGGGGGACGATCTACGACCGGACCGGCGTGGAGCTCGGGCTCGGGGAGCGCGCGACCACGGTCTACGCAAACCCGAGGCAGATCACGAATCCGCGTGCCGCCGCGGTCGCGGTCGAGCGGACCCTCGGGGTCGACGCCGATCGCGTGTATCCGCAGCTCGCCGACCGCACGCGCGGCTTCCTCTACATCGAGCGCCAGGCGGATCCCGCCCAGGCCGCGTCGCTGCAGCGACTCAAGCTCGCCGGCTTCGGCTTCTATCCGGAGGAGCGGCGCAGCTATCCGCAGCGGTCGGTCGGGGCCCAGGTGCTCGGCTACGTCGGGATCGACGGCGACGGCCTCTCCGGCCTGGAGCTCGAGTTCGACCGCCAGCTCGCCGGTCGCGCCGGCCGGGAGACGATCGTCAAGGATCCGGGCGGGCGTGTCATCGACGTGGAGCAGCAGCGGGCGGAGACGCCCGGGCGCGATCTCTTCCTCACGCTCGACCACAGCATCCAGGCGAACGCCGAGGAGGTGCTGCGCCAGACCGTGCACAAGTGGCATGCGAAGAGCGCGAGCGCGATCGTGCTCGATCCGCGTACGGGTGCTGTCCTCGCGATGGCCGTGCAGCCTGGCTACGATGCGAACCGCTTTCCTTCCGCTCCGCGCGACCTGCAGCGGAACCGTACCGTGACCGACACGTACGAGCCGGGCTCGACCTTCAAGCTGATCACCGTCGGAGCCGCTCTCTCCGAACGGCTCGTGTCGCCGTCGACGCGGTTCACGCTGCCGTACTCGCTGCACGTCGCGGACCGCGTGATTCACGACGCCGAGGAGCGTGGCACGGTCAACTACTCGGTGGCGCAGATCCTTGCGCACTCGTCGAACATCGGGGCGATCAAGCTGGCAGAGCTGCTCGGCCGGACGCGTCTGTCCGCTTGGATCTCCCGCTTCGGCTTCGGTCGCACGACGGGCATCGACTATCCGGGCGAGAGCCCCGGGATCGTGCTGCCTCCCGAGAAGTGGTCCGGCTCGACGATCGGCAACGTTCCGATCGGCCAGGGGATCGCGGTCACTCCCGTGCAGATGGCTGCGGCCTACGCCGCGATCGCGAATCACGGTATCTGGTCACGACCTCATCTCGTCGACCACGTCGCCGGCGGAGGCCGGCCGTCGTTGTACCGGCGTCGCCTGGTCTCTTCGCACATCGCCGACGAGCTGATGCTGATGCTCAAGGACGTCGTCGCGGAAGGAACGGGCCAGTACGCAGCGATGCCCGGGTATCAGGTCGCCGGGAAGACGGGCACGGCGCAGAAGCCCGACTCGCACGGCGGCTACGCCACCGGCCGCTACGTTGCGTCGTTCGTCGGGATCGTGCCCGCGTCACGGCCGCGCCTGGTCGTCCTCGTCACGGTCGACGAGCCGCAGGGCGCGATCTGGGGCGGCGTCGTCGCTGCGCCTGCGTTCCAGCAGATCGCGCGCTTCGACCTGCAGTACCTGGAAGTCCCGCCCGACGCTCCGGCGGGCTGACCCCCGTCACACTTTCGCCACGTTCCAGCCCCAGACACGTCACAGTTTCCGCCGTAGGCTGTCGGTGGGCGGGTGTGGTGGGACCCTGTTTCGCGCGTGTACGTGTAACGCCCTCGGGACCCGCCACTAGACTTGATCGGCGATATGCAGCTGGAGCGGCTCATTGCTGCGCTCGCTCCGACCGACGTCGTTGGAGGCGCTGCCGTCGAGATCCGCGAGCTGGCGTACGACGCACGGGAGGTGCCGCGCGGCGCACTCTTCTTCTGCATCCCCGGTGCGAACGTCGACGGCCACGAGCTCGCGGGGGCCGCCGTGCAAGCCGGCGCGTTCGCGCTCGTCGTCGAACGGAAGCTGGATTTGGACGTGCCGCAGCTCGTCGTGCCCGACGTTCGCGCAGCCATGCCGCGTGCGGCGGTCGAGTTCTTCGGCGATCCGACGGCGCAGCTTCCGGTCGCCGCGATCACGGGCACGAACGGGAAGACGACAACGGCGTACCTGCTGTGGTCGATCCTCACGGCGGCGGGGGAAGAACCCGGTCTGCTCACGAACGTCGAGCGGCGCGTCGGGAGCGAGGTCCGCGAGGTCGGGCTGAACACGCCCGAGTCGACCGATCTGCAGCGGCTCTTCCGCGAGATGCTCGCTGCGGGCAACCGCGCGTGTGTGATGGAGGCGACTTCGATGGCGTCGGTGAAGGGCCGGCTCGACGGCACGCGCTTCGCGGTGCTCGTGTTCACGAACCTGACGCAGGACCACCTCGACTTTCACGGCACGATGGACGAGTACTTCGAGGCGAAGCGCCGGCTCTTCGCACAAACGACGAGAGCCGTGATCAACGTCGGCGACGAGTACGGCGCGCGGCTCGCGGCAGAGATCCCCGACGCGGTCACCTTCAGGCCGGACGACGAGCTGACCGGGGTCGAGCTCAAGCTGCGCGGGCGCTTCAACGTCGAGAACGCCCTTGCGGCGGCGGCTGCGGCGCGCGCTCTCGGTGTCAGGGAGGCGGCGATCAAGCAGGGCATCGAGGCGGTCGAACGCGTCCCCGGCCGTTTCGAGCTCGTCGACGAGGGCCAGCCCTTCACGGTGCTCGTCGACTACGCACACACGCCCGGCGCGCTCGAGTCGGCGCTCGAGGCTGCGCGCGAGCTCGCGCGCAGCCGCGTCATCTGCGTCTTCGGCGCCGGGGGTGACCGCGACCGCGACAAGCGCCCGCTGATGGGACAGGTGGTTGCGGAGCTCGCCGACGCCGCGCTCGTGACGTCCGACAATCCGCGGAGCGAGGATCCGGCCGCGATCGCGGCGGATGTCGTCGACGGCCTCGACCTCGACGTCGAGCTCGACAGACGACGCGCGATCGAGCGCGCGCTCGAGTGGGCGCGCGATGGCGACGTCGTCGTGATCGCCGGCAAAGGGCACGAGCAGGGCCAGGAGATCGCCGGCCGCAAGCTGCCGTTCGACGACCGCGAGGTCGTGCGCGAGGCGCTGCGCCGGCTGAAGGCACCGGCGTGATCCCGCTCGAGACAAAAGCGCTCGAGGAGCTCGGTCGCCTCGAGAGCCGTGCCGGACACGTCACCGGTGTGCAGGTCGACTCGCGCCGGATCGTCGCCGGGGACCTCTTCGTCGCCGTCGCTAGCGGCTCGGAGTTTCTCGCCGACGCGTCGGAGCGCGGGGCCGCGGCGACCCTCGTGCCGGACGACGCCTTCGCCGCGCTGGCCCGCATCGGTCGCATGGTTCGCGACCGTAGCTCCGCACGCGTCGTCGGCATCACCGGCTCGATGGGCAAGACGTCGACGAAGGACACCCTCGCCGCCCTGTGCATGCCGTCCGCCCGCACGATTGCGGCGGAGGCGAGTTACAACAACGAGATCGGCGTCCCGCTGTCGTTGTGCCGGCTCGAGCGCGACACCGAAGTCTGCATCCTCGAGCTCGCGATGCGCGGCTTCGGACAGATTGCGGCGCTCTGCGAGATCGCCCGTCCCGACATCGGCGTGATCACGAACGTCGGCCCGGTCCACCTCGAGCTCGTCGACTCGCTGGAGGGCATCCGCCGCGCCAAGGGCGAGCTGATCGCCGCGTTGCCCGCGGGCGGAACGGCGATCGTCCCTGCCGATTTCCCGGTCGAGCGCGACGACGTCGACGTCGTCCGCGTCGCCGATCCGGCGGCCCGCGTCACGGACGGACGGACGGAGGTCGGAGGAGTCAGCTTCAACTTCACCGCGCGTCACCAGGCGCAGAACGCAGCGGCCGCACTCGCGGCGCTCGCTGCGCTCGGGCTCCCGCGGCCCGTCTCCGTCGACGTGGACTTCTCGCGCTGGCGCGGCGACGAGGACGAGCTGCCAGGCGGCGGGCTGGTGATCAACGACGCCTACAACGCGAACCCGGTCTCGATGCGCGCGGCGCTGGCCTACCTCGTCGAGCGTGCGGGTGACCGCCGCCGCGTCGCCATCCTGGGCGAGATGGCGGAGCTCGGCCGCACCGCCCCCGACTACCACCGTGAGATCGGTGCGGCCGCGGCGGAGCTCGGCATCGACGAGCTGCTCGCGGTCGGCGAGCTCGCCCGCGGCTACCTGGGGCATGGGGTGCCGGGGCGCTGGGTCGCCAACGTGCACGAGGCGGTGCGGGAGCTCGTCGACGTTGTCCGTCCCGGCGACGCCGTGCTCGTCAAGGCCTCGCGCGCCGTCGGGCTCGAGGCGGTGGCTGCGGCCCTGACAGAGCTCGCGACCGCGTGATCCGGGTCCTTGCCGCGGGGGTGATCGCGATGATCGTCTCGATCGTCATCGGTCCGAAGTTCATCGAGTTCCTGCGCCGGAACGAGTTCGGCCAGCACATCCGCGAGGAAGGCCCGGAGGGGCACCGGGTCAAACAGGGGACACCGACGATGGGCGGCCTGCTCATCCTCGTCGTGGCGACCGTGGCGTTCCTCGCGGTCTCCAAATACAAGGTCCCGGCGCTCACGGTCCTGTTCGTGACGCTCGCCTGCGGCGCGATTGGCTTCCTCGACGACTTCATCAAGCTCACCCACCGCCGCTCCCTCGGCCTACGCGGGCGCTGGAAGCTCGTGCTGCTTGCGCTCATCACCGTCGGCGTCGGCTTCGCCGCCGATCACCAGCATTTGCCGACCAGCGTCTTCATCCCGGTCGTGCACTGGAACGTGCAACTCTCCTACGGCTGGTACGTGCTGCTCTTCCTCGTCATCGCGGGCACAGTGAACGGCGTCAACCTCACCGACGGGCTGGACGGGCTCGCGGCCGGCACGGGGATCATCGCGCTGATCACGTTCACCGCGATCTCCGTCGTCACGTACATTCGCTCGGGCAATCCCGGCGGACGCTTCGACAGCCGGCTCGACCTCGCGATTGTCGGCGCCGCGCTGATCGGGGCCGCGATCGGGTTCCTCTGGTACAACGCCTTCCCGGCCGAGGTGATCATGGGCGACACCGGCTCGTTCGCGATCGGCGGCGCGCTCGCGGCGATGGCGATCTTCACGAAGACGATCGTCCTGCTGCTGCTGGTCGGCGGCATCTTCGCGATCGAGGCGCTGTCGGTGATCGTGCAGGTGATCTCGTTCAAGTACTTCGGCCGTCGCGTGTTCCTGATGACGCCGATCCACCACCACTTCGAGATGAAGGCGTGGTCCGAGACGAAGATCATGGTGCGCTTCTGGATCGTCACCGCGATCCTGTGCGCCGTGGGCTTCGCGCTCTTCTACCGCGACTTCACCTTCTTCCGGCGCTGAGCGGCGAGCTCGACCAGTGGGCGGAGTGGCTCGTCCGCACGCGGTACGCGGGCTGGTCGGACGAGGAGGTCGCGGAGGCGTTGCAAGAGCTCGGCGAGTGGCGCGACCGAGTCCTCGACGGCGCGAAGATCGAGCACGGCGAGGCGGTTGCCGACGTAGGCGCCGGGACGGGCCTGCTCACGCTCGGCGCGGTCGAGCGCGTCGGTCCTGACGGCGACGTGATCGCAATCGACGTGAGCGTCGACGCGCTCGACCAGCTGCGCGCGAACACAGCGGCGCCGAACATCTCGTACCTCGTCGGTCAGGCCGAGGTGCTCCCACTCCGAGACGGGAGCATCGACGCAGTCCTGACTCGGTCCGTGCTGATCTACGTCGACGACAAAGCCGAGGCCGCACGCGAGTTCGAACGTGTGCTGCGGCCCGGCGGCCGCGTCTCGCTCTTCGAGCCGATCAACAGCCGCAACCTGCGACTCTGGCAGGCCGTCGATCTGTCGCCACTCGGCGAGCTCGGCGTACGCCTGAAGGAATGGACTGAGGCGTCCTACGCGAATTCAGCTGACTCGATGCTCAACTTCGACGAGACGGACCTCGGGCGCTTCTTCGCCGGGGCGGGCTTCGCCGACGTCGCCGTCGCGCTGGCCGCGAGCGAGCAGGAGGTCACAGGCGACAGATTCCTCAACCAGGTCGGGGCTCCGGGAAGGCCGACGGTGCTCCAGCGCTGGACCGACGACTTCGCGGCGGAGGAGGTCGACCAGCTCGCCGAATTCGTCCGGGCGCGCACGATCAAGCTCCGCCACACACAGGCGTTCCTCACCGCGAGGAAGCCGTGAAGCTGCCGAAGCGGGTGCTCGTCGTCGGCCTCGCGCGGTCCGGGCAGGCCGCGGCGCTCGCCCTTGCCCGCCGAGGCGTGCCGACCGTCGCCGCCGACCGCTCCGCCGAGCTCGACGTCGGGAGGCTTGCCGAGGCGGGCGTCGAAGTCCACCTGGGGACGGAGGAGGAAAGCTTGCTCGAGGGAGTCGACTTGCTCGTCAAGAGTCCGGGCGTGCCGGGTGAGTCCCCGCTGCCTGCCGCCGCACGCGCTCGAGGCGTCCCCGTCTGGAGCGAGATCGAGCTCGGCTTCCGCCTCTTCCGCAACCCGTTCGTCGGCGTCACGGGCACGAACGGAAAGACGACGACGAGCGAGCTGCTCGGCGCGATCTTCCGTGCTGCCGAGAAGCCGGTCGCGGTTGCGGGCAATGTCGGCCGTCCGCTCACCGCGCTCGACGAGACCCTCGACGACGACACGTGGATCGTGTGCGAGCTCTCGAGCTTCCAGCTCGAGGACGTGCATCGTTTCCGCCCGCGCGTCGCCGTGCTGCTCAACCTCGAGCCCGACCACCTCGACCGGCACGCAAGCTACGACGACTACCGCGCCGCGAAGCTCCGTGTCTTCGAGAACCAGACCGAGGCGGACGTCGCCGTCGTCCCGCGGGACTTCGGACCGATTCCAGGCGGGGCCGTGCACGTCGAGTTCGAGGCCGGGGACGAACTGCCCGCCGAGCCGCTCCTTCCGGGAGCGCACAACCGCGAGAACGCCGCTGCTGCGACGGCCGCCGCGCGCGCCGCCGGCCTCGACGACGACGCGATCGCGAACGCGCTTCGCACGTTCCGCGGTGTCGAGCACCGGCTCGAGCTCGTCGCGGAGATCGACGGGGTCCGCTTCGTCAACGACTCGAAGGCGACGAACACCAGCGCCGCGAGGCGGGGTATCGACGCCTACGCGGACCGGCCGCTCCGCCTGATCCTGGGCGGCTCGCTCAAGGGCGAATCGTTCGACGAGCTGGCGGAGTCGCTGCCGCCGAGCGTGCGCTCGATCGACCTGATCGGGGAGGCGACCGAGCAGCTTGCCGCGGCGCTGGGGCGTGCTGGGCGTCCGTACAGGCGCTCGGGCGATCTCGCCATGGCGGTGGGCGCCGCCGCGGGCGAAGCCGAGCCCGGAGACGTAGTGCTGCTCTCGCCCGCGTGCGCGAGCTACGACCAGTTCCGCGACTACGAGGAACGCGGCGACGCGTTTCGCCGGCTCGTCGGAGATCTCTGGTGAAGAAAGGCCAGCTCGAGGCACACCTGCTCGTGCTGATCACGCTCGGGCTCGTGGCCTTCGGGCTCGTGATGGTCTACAGCGCGACCTCGGCCCCGGCGGCGCTCGCTCGCACGGATCCGATGTCGTATCTGAAGAAGCAGGGCGGCTACGCGCTGTTCGGCGTCCTGCTGATGATGCTCGCGTCCCGCTTCGACTATCGCAGGCTCCGGCTGCTTGCTCCCGCGCTCGTGCTGACGGCGCTGGCCGGCTGTCTCGCCGTGCTGGCGATCGGTGCCCGTATCAACGGGGCGCGCCGCTGGATCGAGCTCGGGCCGGCGACGTTTCAGCCGTCCGAGCTCGCCAAGCTGGCGCTCGCTGTCTGGGCGGCCGCGTACCTCTGCCGGCGACCGCCCCCGCGCACGCTGCGCGAGCTCTCCAGGCCGATCGGCCTCTTGCTGGGGGTCTTCTGCGTCCTGATCCTCGCGGAGCCCGACCTCGGTACCGCGATCTCGCTCGTCGTCGTCCTGCTTGCCGTCCTGCTCGTCTCGGGAACGCCCGGCTCGACGCTCGCCTCGGCGAGTGGGATCGTCGTCGCGCTCGGGCTGCTCGCGATCTGGTTCGAGCCGTACCGGCGCGCGCGCATCTTCAGCTTCCTCGACCCGTGGAAGGACCCGCAGGGCGCGGGCTTCCAGACCGTGCAGGCGTTGATCTCACTCGGATCGGGAGGGCCCTTCGGCGTCGGCCTCGGGCACGGCGTCGCAAAGATCAACTATCTTCCGGAGGCGCACACGGACATGATCCTCGGCGTGATCGGCGAGGAGCTCGGCCTCGTCGGCGTCGCCGCCGTGCTCGCGGCGTTCATCGCGTTCGCCTGGGCAGGTCTGCGCGTGGCGCTCGCCTGCAAGGACCCATTCGGCAAGCGCCTCGCCGTCGGCGTCGTCGCACTCGTCAGCGGCCAGGCGGTGATCAACCTGGCGGCCGTGCTCGGGCTCGCGCCGCTGACCGGGATCCCGCTGCCCTTCATCTCCTACGGCGGGTCGAGCCTCGTGGTCACGCTGCTCGGGGTCGGCGTCCTCCTTAACATCGCCGGCAGTGGAGGACGGGCAGCAGCTGCGGTGCCTGATCGCGGCCGGCGGGACGGCGGGACACGTCGCGCCGTCGCTCGCGGTCGCGGAGGCTCTGCAGCAGCGCGGAGTGCACGTGACGTTCGCCGGGTCGCCGGATCGCGTCGAGGCGCGGCTCGTTCCTGAAGCGGGCTACGAGCTCGACACGTTCCGCATCTCCGGCCTGCCGCGGCGTCCCTCGCCGGCGCTCGTCCGTGCGCTGCTCCTGGCCGGGCGTGCACCGAGGGCGTGCGCGCGCATCCTGCGCCAGCGCCGGCCCGACGTCGTGCTCGGCGGCGGTGGCTACGTCGCGGGACCGATGGTCTACGCGGCGTCGCGGCGGCGAATCCCGACGGCGTTGCTCGAGGCGGACGCGCACCTCGGGCTGGCCAACCGGCTCGCGGCGCCGTTCGCGCATCGTGTGTTCCTCTCCTTTCCGATCCCGGGCCGCGACGGGGCGAAGTATCGGGTCACCGGGAGGCCGATTCCCGCGAGATCGCGCGTCGTGGCGCAGCCCGAAGCGCGACGTCTGTTCGGGCTCCCGGAGGTAGGGCCGGTGCTGCTGGTCTTCGGCGGCTCGCTCGGTGCGCGGTTGTTGAACGAGCTGGCGTTCGACGCGTTCGGCGCGGCGGGACCGGCGGTCCTGCATCTGTGCGGGACGCGGGACTATGACGAGCTCGCCCCGCGCCTGAGCCGATCGGACTACCGCCTGTTCGCGTTCACGGAGGAGTTCGGCGCCGCACTCGGGGCCTGCGACCTCGCGCTCGCCCGCGCCGGCGGTTCGGTGTGGGAGCTGGCGGCGGCCGGCAAGCCGGCGGTGTTGATCCCCGGGCTCTTTGCGACCGGCGACCACCAGACGAAGAACGCACAGTACTTCGAGCAGGCGGGGGCCGCGGTCGTCGTGCCGGAGCGCGAGGCCGGCCGGGCGCCGGACGTGATCCGCTCCCTGCTCGACGATCCGCGGCGTCTCGGTGACATGTCACGCGCCATGTTCGAAGTCGCGCGGCCGAACGCGGCCGACGAGATCGCCGAGGAGCTCGTTGCCATCGCCTCTTGAGGGCCGCCGGATCTGGATCGCCGGCATCGGCGGCGCCGGCATGAGCGGTTACGCCTTGCTCGCGCATGCGTGGGGCGCCGAGGTGCGCGGGTGGGACCGGGTGCGCACGCCGTACCTCGATCACCTGGACGGAATCGACATCGCGATCTCCGACGATCCGCCCACTCCGCCCGAGGAGTGGGAGGTTTACGTGTCGACGGCTTTCGCCGGACGCATCGACGGCCGGAGCCGTGCCGACCTGCTGGCCGAGCTCGTGTCGTTGCGCGATGCGATCGTCGTCGCCGGTGCGCACGGAAAGACGACGACGGCCGCGATGATCGCCTTCTCGCTCGCACGGCTCGGTCGCGACCCGGCGTGGCTGATCGGGGGCGACGTGCCGCAGCTCGGCGGCAACGCCGGGGCGGGGACAGGCTGGCTCGTCGTCGAGGGGGACGAGTCGGACCGGACGATCGCGGCGCTGCGGCCGCGCATAGGTGTCGTCACGAACGTCGACCTCGACCACCACACGACGTTTGCGTCACGAGCCGAGGTGGAGGAGCTGTTCGACAGCTGGCTCGCAGAGGTCCCGCACGTCGTGCGCGGCGACACGCTGCCGCCGTACGATGGGCTGCTCGCGCTCCCCGGGGAGCACAACCGGCGCAACGCTGCCTGTGCAGTTGCCGCACTCGAGCTCGCGGGAGTCCCGCGCGAGGACGTTGCATCCGTGCTCGCGGACTTCACCGGGGCCGGGCGGCGGCTGGAACGGCGGGGGGAGGCAGCCGGGGTCGAGGTTCTCGACGACTATGCGCATCATCCGGCAGAGCTCGCGGCGACCCTCGACGCAGCCCGGGACTCAGGCAGGCTGCTCGTCCTCTTCCAGCCGCACCTCTACTCGCGCACGCGCCACCTGGCGGCCGAGCTCGCCGCGGCGCTCGGGGCCGCCGATGTCGTCGCGGTCACCGACGTCTACCCCGCGCGCGAGCAACCGCTTGCGGGCGTGACAGGCAAGCTCGTCGTCGACGCACTGGCCGAGCGCCGGCCGGGCATGCCGCTCGGGTGGACCCCTGCGTACGAGGACGGCGCGCGCTTCCTCGTCGGCCGGGCGCGGCCGGGGGACCGGATCCTCACCGTCGGGGCCGGCAACGTCGACCGCGCCGCAGAGCTGATCCTCGAGTTGCTCGCATGAAGTTCGAGCAAGGCGTCCACCTCTCCAGCTTCACGACGATCGGCACCGGCGGCCCGGCCAAGGCCTTCGCGCGGCCGGAAACCGTCGACGCCCTTCAAGCTGCACTCGCCTTCGCTGCGGAAGAAGGACTGCCGGTCGCGACCGTCGGGCTCGGCTCGAACCTGCTCGTCGCCGACGAGGGATTCGACGGCCTCGTGCTCAAGCTCGTCGGTGAGCTCGCACAGGCGGAGGCCCGGGACGGCCTCCTCGTCGCCGGCGGCGGCGCCCCGAACGCGGTCAGCCTGCACCGCGCGCGCGCGGCGGGGCTCGGCGGCTTCGAGTTCGCCTGCGCGATCCCCGGCACGGCCGGCGGCGGTGTCTGGATGAACGCCGGCGCCTACGGCGGCGACTGGGCCGGTGTCCTGGAGCGCGCGCTTGTCGTCGACGCGGAGGGTGCCGACTGGCGGTCGCGGGAAGAGCTCGGGCTGCGCTATCGCCGCTCCGGTCTGCAGTCCGGGCAGGTCGTCGCGCAGGTCGAGTTCCGCCTCCCGCGCCGGCCACCGGAGGAGATCAAGGCGATCGTCGCGGACCTGCAGGGGCAGCGGAAGGCGGCGCAGCCGACGAACAAGCGCACGTACGGCAGCGTCTTCAAGAATCCGGACCACGAGCTGACCGCCGGTCGCCTCCTCGAGGCCTGTGGGCTCAAGGGACACCGGATCGGCGGCGCGCAGATCTCGCCCCGTCACGCGAACTTCATCGAGAACGCGGACGGCGCGCGCTCGCAGGACGCGCTTGCGCTCATGACGGAAGCGCGCCGGCGCGCCTGGGAGCAGTACGGCGTCGAGCTCGAGCACGAAGTGGTCTTCCTGGGTCAGGTCGAGCTGCCGCCGTTGCCCAAGTAGGACCTGCATCCCTCGCGGCGAAATCCCTGGGGTGGGCGAGAAGGTCCTCCCGCTGCCGCGCAAGCGCGGCTTCGACGTGCTCCGGTTCGCCCCCTCCGGACGTTCGTTCGCGCTCGGCGGTGCTCTCGCCCTGGTCGCGGTCGGCGCGTACGGCCTCGCCCGGGAGACGTCGATGTTCGCGGTCGACCGGATCCACGTAGAAGGTGCGAGCCCGGCCCTCGCCGCACAGGTCCAGCGTGAGTTACGCCGCTACGGGGGACGCAGCCTGGTGAGCGTCGATGCGAACGCCGTCGAGCAGCACGTTGACGGCCTTCCCGCCGTCCGCAGCTCGGTGGTCGACCGCTCCTTCCCGCACACCCTTGGGGTGCGCGTCATCCCCGAGATTCCGGTGGCGGTGCTGCGACGCGGCACAGGCTCGTGGCTCGTGTCGGCCCGCGGTCGTGTGATTGCGGAGATCCCGCGCGGCACCCGTCGATCGCTGCCCCGGATCTGGCTGCCGGCGCGGACCGAGCTCGAGCTCGGGGCTCTGCTCGGCGGGGATTCCGGCGGTTTGGCGGCGCGCTCGCTCGCCGCGTTCGTCGGCAGCGGCTTCACCAGCCGCATCACCTTCGTCCGTGCGCTCGACGGCCAGATCACGCTCGGGCTGCGCGGCGGCCTGGAGATCCGACTTGGCGCACCGGTCGACCTTCGCCTGAAGATCGCCATCGCCCACGGCATCGTGCCCGCGCTGGCGCTCCCCTCCGAGGGTGGGCCGGACTATCTCGACATCGCAGTCCCGGAGCGACCAGTCGCAGGCCGCAACCCTCAACCCGAAGGTTGAGGTTGAGGGTTGCCCTCGTTGACACGGCGGTTCCGGGGACGTACCCTCGGGCGAAGGCAAAGCCATGCAGCCCCAACGCTCCACTGCAGCTTGAGACCGGGCAACTCCCAGACCAATGAGCCAGACAGGTAACTACCTCGCAGTCCTGAAGGTCGTCGGCGTCGGCGGCGGCGGGACGAACGCCGTCAACCGGATGGTCGACGCGGGGCTGTCCGGGGTCGAGTTCATCGCGGTCAACACCGATGCGCAGGCGCTGCTCATCGCGGACGCCGACATCAAGATCCAGGTCGGGGCGCAGGTCACGCGCGGGCTCGGCGCCGGCGCCGATCCGGAGATCGGGCTGGCCGCCGCGCAGGAGAGCCGCGACGAATTGAAGGAGGCCCTCAAGGGCGCCGACATGGTCTTCATCACGGCCGGCGAGGGCGGCGGCACCGGAACGGGCGGCGCGCCGATCGTGGCGGAGATCGGGCAGGAGATCGGAGCGCTGACGGTCGGCGTCGTCACGCGGCCGTTCGCGTTCGAGGGGCGAAAACGCGCCGACCAGGCCGAGCGCGGCATCGACCAGCTGCGCGACCGCGTCGACACGTTGATCGTGATCGAGAACGACCGTCTGCTGCAGGTCGTCGAACGGCAGACCTCGGTCATCGAGGCGTTCCGGATGGCGGACGACATCCTCCGCCAGGGCGTGCAGGGGATTACCGACCTCATCACCGAGCCGGGCCTCGTCAACCTGGACTTCGCGGACGTGCGCACGATCATGCGCGACGCCGGGTCCGCCCTGATGGGGATCGGGAGAGCGTCCGGCGAGAACCGAGCGGCCGAGGCCGCGCGCTCGGCCGTCTCCTCACCCTTGCTCGAGGCGTCGATCGAGGGCGCGACCGGCATCCTGCTCAACGTCACCGGGGGCTCCGAGATCGGCCTCTTCGAGGTCAACGAAGCCGCAGAGGTCGTGACCAGCGCCGCCGACCAAAACGCGAACGTCATCTTCGGCGCGGTCATCGACGACAACCTCGGCGGTGATGTCCAGGTGACCGTGATCGCGACCGGCTTCGGCGGCCAGAGCCGCCGCCGGCGCCGGCGGGAGGCGCCCGCCGTCGAGCGTCCCGTCCCCGCGGGGACGGCCCCGAGCGAAGGCTTCGACGTCTCCCAGGACGTGCTCGACGTGCCCTCTTTCCTCCGCGACGACTCCTAGGTTTCGGATTCCCGCCGTGCGGTAGGGAGGGGATGCCCTCTTGGGGTTCATCCTCCCCGGTTGACCCCACGACCCGGTCCGTCGCTCCGGTTGCGGCTCCTTTTGGAGGCACAGCCGGAGCGACACCTTTCTGAGGCTCGTTAGCATCGGCCGCGATGGCGCAAACGCTGCAACGCACGCCGCTCCACGACCGGCACGTCGCCCTCGGCGCGCGCATGGTGCCGTTCGCCGGCTGGGACATGCCGGTCCAGTACGAGGGCGTGATCCCGGAGGTGCGGGCGGTGCGAACCGACGCAGGCGTGTTCGACGTCTCGCACATGGGCGAGCTCGAGGTGGAGGGTCCGCGCGCAACGGAATTGCTGCAGGCGACCCTGTCGAACGACCTGGAGCGGATCGGGCAGGGCAAGGCGCAGTACACGCTCCTGACCAACGAGCGCGGCGGCATCCTCGACGACCTGATCGTCTACCGGCTGGAGGAGCTCCGCTACCTGCTGATCGTCAACGCCGCCAACGTCGACACGGACTTCGGCTGGCTGAAGGAACGGGAGATCCCAGGTTCGGACGTCCGCAACGTCTCCCACGAGTATGCGCTCCTGGCGGTGCAGGGCCCGCGCGCGATCGAGCGGCTCGGCCTGCCGGCCGCAGCGCAATTCACCTTCGCGCAAGGCGAGATCGACGGGATCCAGTGCATGGTCAACCGCACCGGCTACACCGGCGAGGACGGGTGCGAGCTGTTGACGATGGCCGAAGACGGACCCGCTCTCTGGGATCATGTGGTCGCACGCGGGGTCGTTCCCTGCGGTCTCGGCGCGCGCGACACGCTCCGGCTCGAGGTCTGCTACCCGCTGCACGGCAACGACATCACGCCCGACACCGACGCCATCTCGGCCGGCCTCGGCTGGTGTTGTGCGCTCGACAAGGAGTTCAGCGGGGCGAACGAGCTGCGCGAGATCAAGGTGCGCGGCCCGGAACGCAAGCTCGTCCCGTTCGTGATGGAGGAGAAGGCGGTGCCCCGGCAGGGCATGGCGATCGACGGCGGAGGCGAGGTGACGTCGGGGACTCACTCCCCGATGCTCGACCGCGGGATCGGCCTGGGCTACGTCCCCGCAGCGAGCGCAGCGGCCGGCACGGAGCTCTCCGTCGACGTGCGGGGGCGCACCCGAGAGGCACGGGTGGTCAAGCGACCGATCTACAAGCGAGAGGAGAGTTCGTAGTTGGCGGCCAGCGAGAGTTACCCGGACGATCTGAAGTACCACAAGGAACACGACTGGGCTCGCATCGACGGGGACGAGGCCGTCCTCGGCATCACCTGGTTCGCCCAGGATGCATTGGGCGAGCTCGTCCACTACGAGCCCCCGGCCGAGGGTGACACGATCACCAAGGACTCGCCCTACGGCGAGGTCGAGTCCGTCAAGGCGGTGTCGGATGTGATCGCACCGCTCTCGGGCGAGATCCTGGAGGTCAACCGGAAGGTCGTCGACGAGCCGGAGACCGTCAACGCGGACCCGTACGGCGACGGCTGGCTCCTCCGGATCCGCCTCAGCGATCCGTCCGAGGCCGACGCGCTGCTCGACGTCGAGGCGTACCAACGGGTCGTCGCAGAGTCGTAGCTTGAGCTATCTCTCGCTGACCGAGCGGGACCGCGAGGAGATGCTCGCGGCGATCGGGGTCTCCTCCGTCGAGGAACTCTTCCGCGACATTCCCACCGGCGTCCGCCTCGGCCGCCGGCTTGACCTACCGCCGCCTCTGGGGGAGCAGGAGCTGTCGCGGCACCTCGAGGAGCTGGCGGCGCGGAACGTGGACACGACGCGTGAGGTCTCGTTCCTCGGCGCCGGCATCTACGACCACTACGTGCCCGCGATCGTCGACGCGGTCCTGCAGCGCGGCGAGCTCCTGACGGCCTACACGCCGTACCAGCCGGAGATGAGCCAGGGCGTGCTCCAGGCGATCTTCGAGTATCAGACCGCGATCTGCGAGTTGACCGGCATGGACGTGTCCAATGCCTCCGGCTACGACGGGACGACCGTCGCCGCCGACGCCTGCTTCGTCGCCAAGCACGCCACGGGCCGCTCGAAGGTCGTCGTCACGGAGGCAACGAACCCGCAGGTACGGCAAGTGGTGAAGACGTACGCGCCGGGGTTCGGGCTCGAGATCGTCGAGGTGCCCCACCGCGCCGGCGTGACGAGCCCGGAAGACCTCCGCGCAGCTGCCGAGGACGCCGCCTGCGTGATCTTCCAGCAGCCGAACTTCTTCGGTTGCCTCGAGCCTGCCCCCGCGCTCGCGGCCGTCGCGAACGACGCAGAGGCGGTCCCCGTCGCGCACGTCGACCTCGTCTCGCTCGGCGTGCTCGAGGCGCCCGGGGCGTACGGCTGCGGAATGGCGATCGGCGAAGGACAGAGCGCGGGCAACTACCAGTCGTTCGCCGGCCCCCACTACGGCTTCCTCGCCGCGCGGAACGAGTTCATCCGCCGCATGCCGGGCCGAATCGTCGGTGAGACCGTAGACACCGCGGGTGAGCGCGGCTATGTCCTGACCCTGCAGACCCGCGAGCAGCACATTCGTCGCGAGAAGGCGACCTCGAACATCACGACGAACCAGACGCTGCTCGCACTGGGTGGGCTCGTCTACCTGTCGTGGCTCGGGCCCGAGGGTCTGCGCGAGCTGGGGGAGACCTGCATGGGCCTCTGCGAATACGCGAAGCGGCGGCTCGTGGACGCCGGCTTCGAGCTCGTGTTTCCGGAACGGACAACGTTCAAGGAGTTTGCCGTTCGTGTCGGACGGAATGCCAAGGACGCCGTCCGTGTCGCGCGCGCGCACGGGGTCAATCCCGGCTACGCCCTCGGACGCGACTACGAAGGGCTCGACGACACGCTGCTCGTGGCGGTAACGGAGCGACGCACGCCACAGGAGATCGATCGGCTCGTCGAGGCGCTCGGAGCGGGGGCGGCGTGAAGCTGATCTTCGAGAAGTCGCAGCCCGGACGGCGAGGGGGCGAGCTCCCGAAGCCCGAGGTCCCACGGGCGGAAGCCCCGCCCGAGCTCCGCCGCAGCCGTCCGCCCCGGCTGCCCGAGCTCGCGGAGCCGGAGATCCTCCGCCACTTCACGGAGCTGTCGACTCGCAACTTCGGGATCGACACCGGCTTCTATCCCCTCGGCTCCTGCACCATGAAGTACAACCCGCGCGTCAATGAGCGGCTCGTCCTGCTGCCGGGATTCCGCGACCTGCATCCGTACCAGGACGAGGACGGGATCCAGGGCGCGCTGGAGCTGATGTGGCACCTGCAGGAGGCCCTCATCGAGGTGTCGGGCCTGCATGCGTGCTCGCTCCAGCCTGCCGCCGGCTCGCAGGGCGAGCTGACCGGCCTGATGTTGATGCGCGCGTACTTCGCCGATCGCGGGGAGGCGGATCAGCGAGACACGATCGTCACCGCGGACACCGCGCACGGGACGAATCCGGCCAGCGTGACGATGGCGGGCTACAAGCTCGCCAAGGTGGAGACCGACGCCCGCGGCAACGTCGACGTCGCGCACCTCCGCGAGATGGTGGACGAACGCACGGCCGGCCTGATGCTGACCAACCCGTCGACGCTGGGGTTGTTCGACGAGCACATCGAGGAGATCGCCGAGATCTTCCATAGCGCCGGCGCGTTGCTCTACTACGACGGCGCGAATCTCAACGCGGTCTGCGGGATCTCTCGTCCGGGCGACATGGGGTTCGACATCGTGCACATCAACCTGCACAAGACCTTTTCGCAGCCGCACGGAGGCGGAGGGCCGGGGGGAGGGCCGATCGTCGTGCGGGACACGCTCGAGCCGTTCCTGCCCGTGCCTGCGGTGGCCAAGGACGGCGATGCGTTCCGGCTCGACTACGACCGTCCCAAGTCGATCGGCAAGGTGCGCGGCTACACGGGCCCGTTCGGCGTGTTCGTTCGCTCGTACGCGTACATCCGCTCGTACGGTCCGCGGCTGCGTGAGATGTCCGAGACGGCGGTGCTCAACGCGAACTACCTCCTCGCGCGGCTGAAGGGGGTGTACGACCTGCCGTTCGAGCGGCTCTGCATGCACGAGTTCGTGCTGAGCGCGCGCTCGCTGAAGCGGGAGCACGGCATCTCGGCACTCGACGTGGCGAAGCGGCTGATGGACTACGGCTTCCATCCGCCCACGATCTACTTCCCGCTCGTCGTGCCGGAGGCGCTGATGATCGAGCCGACCGAGACCGAGGCGAAGGAGACACTCGACGCGTTTGCCGACGCGATGCTGGCAATCGCCCGCGAGGCCGAGGACGATCCCGAGCTGCTGAAGGAGGCGCCCCACGGGCGGCCGGTGCGGCGCCTCGACGAGGTTCAGGCGGCGAAGCGCGCGGTCGTGAAGTACGGGTTCGAGGAGCACGAGGCGCCGAACCCCGCGCCGGCCGAGGCTCGCCAGCTCGAAGCGCAGAAGGGCGCCTGAGCCGGAGTACTAGGCGGCGAGCGGCAGCGAGAGCTGCGTCAGGCCGAGCCGCTCGAAGACACGCTCGACCTCGGTTGCGACCGGTTCGAACTGTTGCGCGGACCAGACGTGGACGTCGTCTTCGGCCTGCAGCTTCTCGAGTTGACTTTGCAGAACCGGATCAGCGGATCGCAACAACACCGTCTGCGCATAGGAGCGTGCCCACACCTCGTGCACCGACTGGAAGTAGCGCTGCCGCCCGCGACCGCCCGGCAGGGGCCGCTTCTCGAGCGTGGCAGCCGCTGTGCGCCATGCGGTGAACGCAACGTGTACAGCGGACGCCCAGCTGCGCGTCTTGCGGTCGTAGTAGATCTGGTGGTCGAGCAGGTGACCGAGCTCGTGCAGGAACCCGAGTGCGACACGTTCGCCGACACGCGACACGCGCAGGTCGATCGGATCCCTCTTGCGAAAGCGATACGCGCCGGCTTCCGTGATCGTCGCCGTCGGACGCACGGGCACCGGCGCGAGATCGGAGCGCAGCCCGTGCAAGAGCGACGCGGCGGCGAGCGCCCGCTCGAGCTCCGCCGCGAGCGGGCTGCGACGCGGTAAGGCGACGACGTCCTCAAGCGTGCGCAGACGCGGTTTGCCCTCGCGCGCAACGCAACTTGGGTACTGGCGTTGTCCCACGGGGCAAATAGTCGGTTCCACATCGGACGGACTTGAGCGTGTAATGCTGTCGGCGTGCAAACGCGACGCAGGGTATTGATCTCGACAGCTCTTGTGTTCGCGTCGATCGACCTGTTGCACAAAGCGCTCACGCCGGCGGAGATTCATCACGCACGCACGCCGTACGTGACACTCCTGATGGCGGCGCTGATCGCGTCGCTCGTCGTGCTCGTGCCACGTCTCCCGTCGAACGCAGCAGCAGTCGGCGCCGGTGTTGCCTGCGGCGGCGCGCTCGGAAACCTCGTGTCGCTACTCGCGTGGGCGCAGGGTGTTCCCGATCCCATCGTGGTCGTCGGCGCGACGCACGGGCTCGCCTTCAACCTCGCCGACCTCTTCGCGGTCGGCGGCGACGCATTGCTCCTGAGCGCGGTGATCCTGCACGGCCTTCATCGCCGTGCCCACCTGCACGCGCAGGTCTAGGCCCTAGTAGAGGTCTTCGAGATCGTCGACCACGTAAGTCTCTTCCTCACGGCGGCGTCGAACGACCTCGGAGACGGCGAGCAGCAGCGGCACGGCGACCGCGAACGCGAGGCTCGTCCAGGCGACCGCCAGCCAGGCGATCACGAGGACTGCCACGCCGAAGCGCTGACCCACCGGGTCGTGCCGCAGAAACCGCATGAGAACGACGGTTTCTTTCATCTCGGCTCCTCCTTCACGCACCCAATCGGCCGTTGTGGGCCGGCCCTGCATCCCTCACTCGCGTAATGAGGGGCCGGCTCGCAAGACTGTAAGGAGGAACCCAATCGAGGGAGTGTGATGACGAAAGTCCAAAAGACCGAGGCGGAGTGGCGCGCGGAGCTCGATCCCGGGCAGTACCACGTGCTCCGGGAGAAGGGCACCGAGGCGGCGTTCTCAGGCGAGTACGACCACGTCTTCGAGCCTGGCACCTACCGGTGTGCCGGGTGTGGGACCGAGCTGTTCCGCTCGGAGACGAAGTACGACTCCGGCTGCGGCTGGCCTGCGTTCTACGCGCCGGCGAGCGAGCAGGCGATCGACGAGGAGACGGACGCGACCCACGGAATGATCCGTACCGAGGTGACGTGCTCGAATTGCGGCGGACATCTCGGTCACGTCTTTCCCGACGGGCCGCGCCCGACTGGGCTGCGGTATTGCATCAATTCAGCAGCGCTCAACCTGGAGGAGGAGTAGTGGAGAAGACGGCAACGTTCGGCGCCGGTTGCTTCTGGGGCGTCGAGGCTGCGTTTCGCCAGATCGAGGGCGTGACGCGGACGCGCGTCGGCTACACGGGCGGGACGCTCGAGAATCCGACGTACGAGGACGTGTGCTCGCACACGACCGGTCATGCCGAGGTAGTTGAGGTGACGTACGACCCGGAGCGGGTCTCGTACGACCAGCTCCTGGAGGTGTTCTGGCGTAAGCACGATCCGACGCAGCTCAATCGTCAGGGCTGGGACATCGGCGACCAGTACCGCTCGGTCGTGTTCTTCCACGACGAGGAGCAGCAGGAGGCGGCGGCACGCTCCAAGGCGCGTGAGCAGGCGAACTGGTCAGCGCCGATCGTGACGCAGATCGAGCCGGCGGAAACGTTCTACGGGGCCGAGGACTACCACCAGCAGTACCTCGAGAAGCGCGGCCGCTCCACCTGCACGCAGGCACTGGCGCGCGTGAGCTAGCAGGCGTCACGCTTCCGGCGCGGGCTCGGCACAGACACGGCACGAGCTGGTTCGTAGGCTGTCGGTGGGCGGGTGTGGTGGGTCCCATGTACGCGTGTGTACCTCTTACCTGTGGTGTCTCCGACCTGCCGCAGATGGCGGAGGAGGAGATTCCGACCACACCTCGCCGACCAGTAGCCGACGCTCACGTCTCGTAGCTCAGACCGTTGCGTGCGCGCGCGGGCGCGGCTCGGCGGCGAGCTGCCCGCAGGCCGCGGCAATGTCGCGCCCACGCGTCAGCCGCACGGTCGCGGGCAACCGCGCTCGGTCGAGGACGTCCTTGAACGCCGCGATCGCCTTGCGGGTCGAGCCCGTGTACATCCCTGTCGGGTTGTACGGGATCAGGTTCACCTTGAACACCTTCGGGTCGAGCAGGTCGGCGAGCGCGCGCGCCTGCTCGACCCGGTCGTTGACGCCTCCGAGTAGCACGTACTCGACGAAGACCTTGCGCTTCCTCAGCTCGAAGTAGCGCACGCATTCGGCCAGCACGTCCGCGAGCGGGTAGCGGACGTTCACCGGCATCAGCTCGCTGCGGAGCTCGTCCGTCGGTGCGTGGAGCGACAAGGCCAGCCGGATCGGTGCTTCGACCTCGTCGACGAACCGCTGCAGCCCGGGAAGCCAGCCGACGGTCGAGATCGTCGTGCGCCGGTGCGTGATCCCGACGTCCGGGAGCAGCGCGGCGGCCTCGAGGACCGGATCGAGATTGAGCATCGGCTCGCCCATGCCCATGAAGACGGCGTGGTCGACCGGTTCCAGCCGGCGGAAGTGCAGCGCCTGGTCGAGGATCTCCGACCCGGTCAGGTTCCGCCCGAAGGCCATCTGCCCCGTCGCGCAAAACGTGCACGTGAGCGGACAGCCCGACTGCGACGAGAGGCACAGCGAGCGTCGCCCGTCGCGGTAGCGCATCAACACCGCCTCCACCGGATGGCCGTCGTGCGTCCGGAACAACGCCTTCACCGTTCCGTCGCGCGCACGCGCCTCCCGCTCCACTGCCAGTGTCGAGAACGGGATTTCGTCCTCCAGCCGCTCGCGCAATGCGGCCGGGAGGTTCGTCATCTCCGCGTAGCGCGCGGTGCCGCGCGCGGCCCACTCCCAGATCTGCGCAGCGCGATAGGACGGCTCGCCGCCGGCGCGCAATCGCTCACGGAGCAGCGCGAGGTCCACGTGGGACACGGTAGCGTTGCGCATGACCTCCGGTACGCGTCCCTGGTGGCAGCGCGCGGTCCTCTACCAGGTCTACATCCGCTCGTTCGCCGACTCCGACGGCGACGGCGTCGGCGACCTGCGCGGCCTCGCCGACCGCCTGGAGTACCTCGAGTGGCTCGGAGTCGACGCGCTCTGGCTGAGCCCGGTGACACCCTCGCCGGACAAGGACTGGGGCTACGACGTCGCCGACTACACAGACGTCCAGTCGGTGTTCGGTGGGCTGGCTGCGCTGGACGAGCTCGTCACGAAGGCGGCCGCGCGCGACATCCAGGTGATCATCGACCTCGTCCCGAACCACACGTCCGACCGGCACCCGTGGTTCGAGGAAGCCCGCGCGGCGCGCGACTCGCCGCGGCGCGACTGGTACGTATGGGCCGACCCGCGGCCCGACGGCTCGCCACCGAACAACTGGCGCAGCACGTTCGGAGACGGGCCTGCCTGGACGCTCGACGAGCGGACCGGCCAGTACTACCTGCACAACTTCCTCCCCGAGCAGCCCGACCTCAACTGGTGGAACGAGGACGTCCGCGGCGCGTTCGACGACATCCTGCGCTTCTGGCTCGACCGCGGCATCGCCGGGTTCCGCATCGACGTCGCCCACGGGATCGTCAAGGACCGGGAGCTGCGCGACAACCCGGACCCCGCGATCTCGACGTACAACGCGAACCGCGACGACGTGCACGAGGTGTTCCGCCGCTGGCGCCGCCTCGTCGACGAATACGAGCCCGCACGCGTGCTGGTCGGCGAGACCTGGGTGATGGAGATCGACCGGCTCGCCCGCTTCTACGGCGGCGGCGAGGACGAGCTGCACCTCGCGTTCAACTTCCCCTTCGCGCTGTCGCCGCTCGACGCGACGGCGCTGCGCGACGTCGTCGAGGCGACCGAGGCGGCGCTGCCGGAACGCGCCTGGCCGGTTTGGATGCTCTCCAACCACGATCTGCCGCGGTTCCCGACACGCATGGCCGGCGGCGACGAGCGGAAGGCGCGCGCCGCGCTCCTGCTGTTGCTGACGCTGCGCGGAACACCCGTCCTTTACTACGGCGACGAGCTCGGCATGCCGCAGGCCGAGGTGCCGGCCGAGCAGGAGCGCGACATCTCGGGCCGTGACGGCGCGCGCACACCCTTCCCCTGGAACGACAGGTGGCGCGATCCCTGGCTGCCGCTCTCCGCCGACGTCGAGCCCATGGCGACGCAGCGTGACGACCCCGACTCGTTCCTCTCGTTCTGCCGGGCGCTCGTCGCGCGGCGCAAAGCGAACCTCGATCTACGCGAGGGTTCGTACGAGACGCTGCCCGCGCCGGACGGCGTCTGGGCCTTCCGGCGCGGCGAGCACACCGCCGTCGCCGTCAACCTCGGCGACGAGCCCGTCGAATTCGAGCTCGAAGGCAGCCGCAGCCTGGAGCCCTGGGAGGGAGCGATCTTCGACGTTTGAGTCGCTGCCGTCGCCGGGAAGGCGAACGCTGAGCGAAAAAGAGGAGGCAGCAATGGGAGTGTTCGCACTGGGCGGAGCGCTGGGGGCGTTCCTCGTCTACTTCTTCGATCCGCAGAGCGGCGCTCGGAGGCGACACCTCGCCGTCGACCGCACCGCTGGGTTCTTCCGCTCGGGCGGCAGGCAGGCGGCACGCGCCGGCCGCGGCGTCGCCGCAGAGGCGTACGGCATCTCGCAGAAGGTTCAGCACCTCAAGGAAGAGCCGAAGGACTTCGACGACGCCACGCTCGCGGACAAGATCCGCAGCGAGGTCTTGCGCGACCCGGACATCCCGAAGGGCAAGCTCAACGTCAACGTGCAGAACGGGGTCGTCCAGCTGCGCGGAGAGGTGCCGCGGGCGGAACTGATCGAGGACCTCGTCCGGCAGACGCGCAAGGTGCAAGGAGTCCGCGACGTGGAGAACCTGCTCCATCTCCCGGGAGCTCGAGCGCCGATGCACGCGTAGCCGCGCGGCAGGGTCAGCGCATGTAGCGCCAGGAATCCTGGATCACCGAGCGCTCGCCGACGACGAGCTCGACCCGGCAACCGAGGATCTGCTCGAGCGCGTCGACGTCCGCGTCGGCGGGATCGCCGACCGCGACCTCGATCGCGCCTGAGTCGACGAAGCGAACCGGCACGGCGAACATGCGCCGTGCAACCTCGAGCGGCAACCGGCGAGCGGCGCCCGGATCGAGCGGATGCCGGACCAGGTCGACGTACCTGAGGCCGAACTGCTCGGCGAGCGCACTCGCGAGCTCGGGCTCGAACAGCCAGCCGCGCGAGAGCAGGGTCTCGCCGAGCCGCATCCCGTTGATCCGCGCCGCCTCCAGGGCGGCGTCGAGCTTCTCGTGCGTGATCAGACCCTTACGGAGCAGGATGGAGCCGAGCAGCGGCCGGACCTCGTCCTCGAAGTAGGAGTGGTCGAGACGCAGCGCGGCCGACCCGGGCGCAAGCCTGAGCCCGCCGAGGATGTGACGCTTGTCGTTCCAGCTGCTCACGTCCACATCATCGGCCGGGGCGTTTGTGTCGATGATCACCCGCGGGGGTGACGAGTTGAAAGCGGCAAAATGAGCAGGTGATCGATCTTCGCTCCGATACCCTCACGCAGCCGACGCCCGAGATGCGCCAGGCGATTGCGAACGCCGCCGTCGGCGACGAGCAGAAGCGTGAGGACCCGACGGTCAACGAGCTCGAGCGGCGAGGCGCAGAGTTCCTCGGTCACGAAGAAGCGGTCTTCCTCCCGACCGCCACGATGGCGAACCAGATCGCACTCCAGATCCTCGGACGCCCCGGCGACGCGCTGGTCGTCGAGCGCCACGCGCACATCATGCTGTCCGAGCTCGGCGGCCCCGCAGCGCACTCCGGGCTGCTGACCATCGGGCTGCAGGGAACGAACGGCCGGTTCTCACCCGATCAGGTCGTGGCCGAGATCCGCGACCGGACGAGCGTGCACGTCGCCCCGACCCGCATCGTCGCGGTCGAGAACACGCACAACAGCTCCGGCGGGCGCGTCTGGCCGCTGGAGGAGATCGACGCGATCGTCGTCACCTGCCGCGAGCATGAGCTGGCCGTCCACCTCGACGGCGCGCGGCTCGTCAACGCCGCCACGGCGTGCGGCGTCGAGCCGGCGCGGATCGGGCGCGGCTTCGACACCGTCACGCTCTGCTTCTCGAAGGGGCTCGGCTGTCCGCTCGGCGCGCTGGTCGCCGGCTCACACGAGCTGATGGCCCGCGCACGCCGGGGCAAGCACTTCTTCGGGGGAGCGATGCGCCAGGCCGGGATCGTCGCGGCGGCGGCGCTCTACGCACTCGACCACCACGTCGAACGCATCGCCGACGACCACGCCCGCGCCCGGCGGCTCGGCGAGGGACTTGCCGAGGCCGGCGTCAACGTCGACCTCGAGCAGGTGGAGACGAACTTCGTCCAGATCGACGTCGGCCCGGACCGGGCCGAGGCGATCGAGCGCATGAAGGAGCGAGGCGTGCTCGTCTCCACGACGGTCCACCCGACGGTCGTCCGCGCGGTCACGCACCTCGACATCACCGAAGACGACATCGACGCGGCGAGAGAGGCGATCCCCGCAGCGCTAGGCATCAGGCGAACTGCAGAGGTCTGAATCACGACCGGACCCAAGCCGGAGCGTAAGCCGGCGCGAAGCGCGGCTTACGCGGAGGCGAACTGATGCGACGCGCGCACGCGAAGCATGCGCGCGCCGCACGGCAAAGAACAGACGCCAACCGGCAAAAAGCGCGCGGGCCGAGCCCGCGCGCGTTCCCCGCGAAGCGGCGTACACCACCCGGGTCAGACCCCGCAGGGGTCAGACCCGAGACCCCAGTTACTCGTATTGCAGCGCCTCGAGCACGTTGAGCCGCGAGGCGCGGCGGGCCGGGAAGATCGCGGCGATGATCCCGACGAAGATCGCCGCGATCGCGAAGATGATCAGCTGTCCGATCGGCACTGACAGCACGATGAAGTCGACGCGGGCGATCAGCAGCGCCGCGAGGACGATCCCGAGGCCGATCCCGATCGCGGCGCCGATCAGTGCCGTGATCACGCTCTCGTGCCGGATCATCCGTCGCACCTGACGCCGCGTCATCCCGATCGCGCGCAGCATGCCGATCTCGCGCGTGCGCTCGAACACCGTCAGCACGAGCGTGTTGACGATGCCGAACAGGCTCACGACGACGGACAACGCGAGCAGGACGTAGAGGATGTTCAGCACCGAGCTGAGCCCGGAGATCTGGTTGTCGATGAACTTCTGCCGGGTCGCCGCCTTCGCATTCGGGAACTCCTTCAGCGTCCGGTCGAGGGCCGCCTCGTTCGCGGAGGTCTGGCCGCCCTTCATGACCACGAACGAGTAGAGGTTCTTCGGGTCCTCCGCGTGGCGGTCGAAGACGGCCGTCGACATCGTCACGCGCCCGAAGGGCGACCCGCCGGTCGGCGGATCGAAGATGCCTTCCAGGTTGAAGAGCTCCGTCGAGCCGTCGGCGAAGGTGAGCGGGACGGGCGAGCCGATCTCCAGGTGGTGGCTCTTCGCGTAGTCCTTGTCGACGAAGGCGCCGTCGTCGCCGAGGCTCCCCAGGACCGACGCGGAGCCTTCCGTCCAGTCGAGGTTGAACACCTGCTCGGCAGGCGGATTGACGGCGGTGACCGCGATCTTGTGTCCAAACGCGAGCGCCTCGCCTGCACGCACGTCTGCGACGGACGTGACGCCGGGTGTCTTCTTGACGGCTTCCGACGCTGCGATCGGGATCGGCGTGAAGTTGTTCTGCGCGGTGACGGCGTAGTCCGCGTTGCGCCAGATGTCCTTCACCGCGCCGCGGAAGCTCGAGACGATGCCCGCCGCGAGCAGCGAGACGAGCGTGACCAGGGCGAGGCCGATCATCAGCGCGGACGCGGTCGACGCGGTGCGCTGCGGATTGCGGCGCGAGTTGTCGCGCGCGAGCGCACCTGCCGCCGCGCCGATCTTCGTCGCCGGCCAGCCGAGCGTCCACGCGAACGGCCCGATGAGGCGGACCGAGAGCAGCGCGACGCCCATGAACACGAGCAGCGCGCCTCCGAGCATGTACAGCAGGATCTGGCCGGTGCCGAGATCCGGCACGAAGAGGCCGGCGAGCAGGCCGCCGAAGCCGATCAGCGTCAGCACGATCGCTGCGGGCAGGCGATAGCGCGCCCAGCGCGATTCGGGCAGCGTCGCGCCCTCGCGGACGGCCGCGATCGGCGGCACCCGCGTAGCGCGGAACGCCGGCCTCAGGCTCGCGAGCAGCGTGACGACGATGCCGACGAGCAGCGCGACGATCACGGTCCGCGTCTCGAGCGTCAGCCCGTTGTTCGGGAGTGTGAAGCCGACCGCGTCGAACAGCGAGAACAAGCCTTTCGCGAGCCCGAGCCCGGCGAAGAGCCCGACGACCGAGGCGAGCACGCCCATGACGAGCGCCTCGAGGACGACCGAGCGCAGCACCTGCTTGCGCGACGCGCCGATCGTCCGCAGCGTCGCGAATTCACGCGTCCGCTGCGCGATGGTGATCGACAGCGAGTTGGCGATCACGAAGCTGCCGACGAAGAGGGCGACGCCGCCGAAGCCCAGGAGGAATTTCTGCAGGAACGAGATGAACGAATCGGTCTCCTTGCTGTCCTCGTGCGACTGCTGCTGTGCGGTGCGCACCTGCGTGCCGGCCGGCAGGATCGACCGGATCTCCGAGAGCAGCTTCGAATCGGAGACGCCCTCGTTCGCGGCGACTGCGATCTCGTCGAGCTTGCCGGTCTTCCCGAACAGCCGCTGCGCCGTCGACAGGTCGAACCCGGCGAGGGTCGCCCCGCCGATCGTTGACACGGAGCCGAACTTGACCGTCCCGGAAACACGTAGCCGCTCGACCGGGCCCTCCGCCTGCGCGCCGATGACGTCGCCGATCTTGAAGTGCTCCTTCGAGGCGGTCGACTTGTCGACGACGACCTCGTTCGCCCTCGGCCAGTTGCCGGAGACGAGCTGGAGCGGATTGAAGCGCGAGTTGCCCTGCGCGATGCTGAAGCCGAGGTTCGGCGCGCCGCCGTAGACGATCGCCTTCCCGTCCTTGCCGATCAGGTGCGCCTCCCCGTTCACCTGGCCCTGCGCCTCGGCGACATCCGGCACGTCGCGCACGCGCTGCAGCAGCGACTCGTCGAACGACGGCGCCGTCGTGCCGCTGTCACCGCTCAGGTCGAACGCGGACTTGCCGCTGACGATCGCGTCCGACCCGGCGCGCGTCTCGTAGAAGATCGAGTGGAACGCGTTGTTGATCGAATCCGTGAGGACGTACGTGCCGCTCACGGTGGCGACGCCGAGAACGATTGCGATCGCCGTCAGAACCGTACGCAGCTTGCGGCCTAAGAGGCCGCGCAGCGCGAAAGCCGTCACGGCTCGCCGAGCTCCTCCATCGCCGCCACGATGTCGTGGGCGGAGATGTTGCTCGCCTCGCGTACGATCAGCCCGTCGTCGAGGAACAGCACGCGGTCGGCGATCGCTGCCGCACGCGGCTCGTGCGTGACCATCACGATCGTTTGCCCTAGGTCGCGGACGGACTGCTCGAGCAGCTCGAGGATCTCGCCGCTCGTCTTCGAGTCGAGGTTCCCAGTCGGCTCGTCGGCGAAGATGATGGAGGGCTTGTTGACGAGCGCGCGGCCGATGGCGACGCGCTGCTGCTGCCCGCCGGAGAGCTCGGACGGTCGATGGTCACGACGCTGCGCGAGCCCGATTTGCTGCAGCAGCTGGTCGAGCCACGCCTTGTCGGGCTTCTCGCCTGCGATCGAGAGCGGGAGCACGATGTTCTCCTCCGCGTCGAGCATCGGCAGCAGGTTGAAGAACTGGAAGACGAAGCCGATGTGCTTGCGCCGGAGCTTCGTCAGCTCGTTGTCGTTGAGCTGGGAGAGCTTCGTGCCCGCGATGGTGACCTCGCCGCTCGTCGGCTTATCGAGCCCGGCGAGGATGTGCATCAGTGTGGACTTGCCGGACCCCGAGGGCCCCATGACGGCGGTCAGCTCGCCCTTGCGCACGTCGAGTGAAACCCCGCGCAGGGCGTCGACGGCGGTGTCGCCCTCCCCGTAGCGGCGAGTCAGTTGTGTGCCCGTGACGACGGCCTCGGGCGCGCCTGCTTCAACGGGGGCTGGTTGGGTCATCGCTTCGCTCATCTTGCCTCCAAGTTGGTTCGTCCAGTGTTGTACTTCCCGGCCCGGGGGGCAATACGGTTAGCCGCACCCTCTACCGGTCGCCGGCCGAGAGGAACCAGACGACGAAGCCCGCGTAGACGGCGATCAGCAGGGCGCCCTCCCAGCGGCGCGAGCGCCCGTCGCGGATGACGAAGCCCACGAACGCTGCCGAGACGCCCATGGCGATCACCTCGATCGGCCGGAATGACAGCGTCAGCGGGTGCTCGAAGGCGAACGAGAGCAGCGCCACGAACGGGACGACGAACAGTCCGACCTGCGCGCTCGAGGTGATCGCGATCTGCGTTGCGAGCTTCATCTTCCCGCGCCGGGCAATGACGACGGCGCCGCCATGCTCAGCTGCGTTGCCGACGATCGCGACGATCACGATCGCGATGAAGAACTGGGAGAGGTTCGCGGCTTCGGCGAAGTCCTGCAGCGAGTGGACGAGGATCTCGCTGGTCACCGCGGTCGCCGCCGTCGCGGCGCCGAGCGCCACCAGGGAGGTGCGGATGCTCCAGGCGGGCTCGCCCGTCGCCTCGAACTGCTCACGGCGGCGGACGCCGACGATCGTGATCAGGAGATACACGACGAGGAGCGCGACGGACGGGCCGATGCTGAGCAGGGCGAGCGAGTGACGGTTCGGGTTCCCGTGCCAGCCGGGGATGGACGGGATCAGCAGTAGGAGCGCCGCCAGCGCGACCAGGCCGAGCTGGATCAGCAGCGACCGGCGCTGGAGCACGGCGCCGTCCTCGCCCAGCACGAGTGCGGCGCCGAGGACGAGCAGGATGTTCGAGACGACGCTGCCGGCGAGTGAGCCGCGCACGACGTCCGGGAGATTGTCGGCGATCGCGATCAACGCGATGATCACCTCGGGCGCGTTGCCGAAGCTCGCGTTGAGCAGGCCGCCGATCCGTGGCCCGGTGTGCTCGCCGGCGTGCTCCGTCGCCTCCCCGATCAGCCACGCGAGCGGCACGAGCGCGAGCGACGAGAGCACGAACAGGAGCACCTTGCCCGGATGGGCAACGGCATCGAGGATCCACGTGACCGGGGCGAGCGCAAGCGAGGCCCAGAGGAGTCGTCGCGCCACGCGGCCCTAGCTTATAGAGCAGCGCGCTGTCAAGTCTTGCGCCGCGGGGCTCCGGACAGGAAAATTCCGTTATGCAAATGCCCGCGCAGAGTGCCGCGCCCGCGACCGAGCTACCCCTCCGGCCGCAGGACGAGCTCGAGTGCCGACGCTGCGAGGTGCACTGCGACAAGGTCGTCTATCCCTCCGCGTGCATCGAGCGTGCCTGCCCGTTCCTGTACGCGTTCGAGGAGTTCGGGCACACGTACATCGGCTGCATGCAGAAGGTGTACGGCGTGGAGATCGACCTCGAGATGCTGCGCGAGGCAGAGGCCCGCCGCGAGGGGTTCGGCGCGATGCGCACGACCCGTGCGCCGCTGCCGATGTGCCGCGTCGAGGTCGAGGAGTGCTACGGAGCCGAACGCTCCGGCGAGCTCGGCTGCGTCAACCCGGAGTTCCACGAGCTCCCCGTCGGCCGGCCGACGTTCAAGGTCTTCGCTCGGCTAGCGGACTGAGCAGCACGTAACCGACGAGCGGGCTGAGCGCCGCGAGGCCGAAGGCCAGCCGCCAGGACCCGTGGTGCACGACGGCCGCGAAACCGATCGGCGCGACAATCGCTCCGGCCGAGAGAAACGTCTGCTGTAACCCGATCGCCGCACCGCTGCGGGCCCGCCCTGCCGCCTCTGCCGCCGCGGTGAACGAGAGGCCGTTCCACGAGAGCCCGAACGTTGTGGCGACGACGAGGATGGGCACGACGATCCACGGCGACGTGTCGACGAGGACCGTCGTCAGGCCCGCCGTGACCGCGATCCCGAGGGCGATGCGGCGCAGCGGCACGATTCGCATCCCTATCCGATCCGACCACCGGCCGACAGCGATGCGAGCGATTCCGCCGAGGACCTGCGTGATCGCGAGCCCGCCCGCGGCGATTCCCGTCGACACGCCCCGATGGTCGTGCAAGAAGAGCACGAAGAAACCGAGCAGGCTGAGCTGGGTCGTGACGTAGAAGAGGCTCCCGCTGCAGATGCGCCAGATCCGCGGATCGCGCAGCGGCCTCGCGAGGATCGAGTGGTCCTCCGCCGGCTCGACGCGGATCAACACGGCAGCAACGACCGCCGCTGCGACGCAGCCGGCCGCGAGGCCGAAGAACGCCGCTCGCAGGCTTATGTGTTCGTTCAACAGCGGGAGCGCGACTGCCGCGATGCCGCCGCCGAGCGGCACCGCCATCTGCCTGATGCCGAGCGCCAGCCCGCGCTCGTCCGCATCGAACCACGCCATGACGGCCCGGCCGCTCGCGGCGTTGACGCCTGTGCCGAGCGCTCCGCCGACGGCGAGGGCGGCGACCAGCTCCGCGAAAGACGACGCGTACGCGGTCCAGACGAGTGCGCCCGCGGTCGCAACCTCGCCGACGGCGAGCACCACGCGCTCGCCGACGAGGTCGGCGACGACGCCCCACAAGAGCAGCGTGACGATCGCGCCGATGTTCCCGGCCGCGAGCACGACGCCCGTCTGCGGCAGCGTCAGCTCGTAGTGGTCGCGGATCGCGGGGGCGATCGCCGGCAGCCCGAGCCCCGTCGCCGCGAACGCCGCCTGTGCGAAGACGCCCGCGGAGAGAATCTTCCAGCGGTACTTACGACGGGTCGTGTGAGCCAAGCTCACACGACCCTCTATTGCGGCGCCGTCAAGCGGCGCCTTAGGCCGAGCGGGAGTGGAGCTCACGCAGCTTCTTGATCTCGTCCGCGTTGGGGCCGCGACCGTCTTTACCCGGGACCTCCAGCACGACGGGAAGCCGCTGAAGTCTCGGATGCGCGAGGAAGACGCCGAGCCCTTCGCCCATGAAGCCGTCGCCGATGTTGTCGTGCCGGTCGCGGTTCGAGCCGAGCGGCGTCTTCGAGTCGTTCGCGTGAACCGCGCGCAGCCGGTCGAGGCCGATGCGCCGGTCGACGTCCTTCAGCGCTGCGTCGAGCCCCTCCCGGTCGGTGACGTCGACGCCTGATGCGTACCAATGGCAGGAGTCGAGGCAGAGCCCCAACCGCTCGTGCTGCCCGAGTGCGTCGAAGATCACGGCCAGCTCGTCGACGGAACGGCCGATCGTGCCGCCCGTGCCTGCGGAGTTCTCCATCAGCAGCCAGGTCCGCTCGTTGCAGCGTTCCAGCACCTGCTCGAGCGCCGGGACGACGCGCTTCAGGCCGGCCTCGAGGCCTGCACCGAGGTGGGAGCCAACGTGGAAGACGACGCCGTCGGCGTCGATCGCGCACGCCGCGTCCATCGTCGAGCGCATCGTGTCGACGCTCTTCTTGTAGATCGCCTTGTCCGGCGCGGCGAGGTTGACGAGGTAGAGGCTGTGGACGAGCGCCGCCATCCCCAGCTCGTCGCGGCGCTCGCGAAACTTCTCGAGCTCCTTCGGATCGTGGTTCGGAAAGCGCCACGTGCGTGGGCTTTGCACGAACAGCTGGACGACGTCGGCATTCATGCCGACCGCATTGTCGAGCGCCTTCTTGATCCCGCCCGAACAGTGAGCCCCGAACAGCACCTCAGTAACCTAACGGCGTGTCTGTCCGTGTTCGGATGGCGCCGTCGCCGACAGGGTTCCTGCATATCGGGAACGTCCGCACCGCGCTCTTCAACTGGCTCTTCGCACGCCATCACGGCGGCGAGTTCCGGTTGCGCATCGAGAACACCGACACGGGCCGTGAGGTCGCGGAGGCGACCGAGCAGATCCAGGAGTCGCTCCGCTGGCTCGGGCTCGACTGGGACGGCGACGTCACCTTCCAGCTCGACCGTCTCGACGACTGCGCCGACCTCGCCAGGCGCCTCGTCGACGAGGGGAAGGCCTACGAGGACGAGGGCGCGATCCGCTTCCGCATGCCGGACGAAGGCGTGACCGCGTGGGAGGACGCCGTGCGCGGGCGCATCGAGTTTCCCAACGAAAAGCTCGAGGACCTGGTGCTCGTCCGCTCCGACGGTCGCCCGACCTACAACTTCGCCTCGCCGATGGAGGACGTGTGGGACGGGATCACGCACGTGATCCGTGGCGAGGACCACATCTCCAACACGCCGAAGCAGATCAACCTGATCCGGGCCGTCGGCGGTGAGCTGCCGACGTACGCCCACGTGTCGCACGTTCTCGGCGCCGACGGCAAGAGCCTTTCCAAGCGGCACGGGTCGGTGACCGCCGACGACTTCCGGCACCAGGGCTACTACGCGCCGGCGCTCGTGAACTTCCTCGCGCTGCTCGGCTGGAGCTACGACGACAAGACGACGATTATGTCGCGCGACGAGCTCGTCGCGCGCTTCGACGTCGAACGCGTCGTGCCGAGCCCGGCGACCTTCGACTACGAGAAGCTCGATTGGATGAACGGCGTCTACCTGCGCGCGCCGGACAGTTTCCGGACTTCGCCGGCTTCCTCTTCCGCGACGTCCAGCCCGACCCGGCGCTGCTCGACGGCCGCGCGCCGATCGTCGCGGCCGCGCGTGACGAGCTCGCACGGGTCGAGCCGTTCGCCGCACCGGAGATCGAGTCGGCGCTGCGCGGTCTCGCCGAACGCCTCGAGCTCTCGCCGCGCAAGGCCTTCGAGCCGATCCGCATCGCGGTGACGGGATCGAAGGTCTCACCGGGGCTGTTCGAGAGCCTCGAGCTGCTCGGAAAGGAGGAGACGCTCCGGCGCCTCAGCGCTGCCGTCGCAAGGGCCTAAGGCGTCGCTTGCCGACGCCGCTTAAAGGTTGTGCGGGCTTTCCTTGCGTCGCAATGGCCTAAGGCGTCGCTTGCCGACGCCGCTTAAAGGTTGTGCGGGCTTTGCCCGCGCAACCGTCTAACGCAGCGTCTTGGTCAGGAAGCGTTAGCCCTTGCGTCGCAATGGCCTAGGCGTCGCTTGCCGACGCCGCTTAAAGGTTGTGCGGGCTTTGCCCGCGCAACCGTCTAACGCAGCGTCTTGGTCAGGAAGCGTTAGCCCTTTCGTCGCAATGGCCTAGGCGGAGCTAGGGGATCCAGCGCACGCTGGAAGAGCAGCCAGGCGCGGCGGCGGAACTGCGGTGTCGGTCGCGGCACGTGGCCCCGGCTCCGCTCCATCTCGCGGCCCAGGGCGTCCTCGGAATGTGACGGCTCGCTTCTCATTTCCAAGTAGTAAACGAGTCCCCAAGGGATGGAGTTACGGCCCCCTGGCTAGACTCCCGGCCGGCGTGGATTCGCCCGGCCACACCGTGCTCGTCGTCGACGACGATGCGTCGATTCGACTCCTGTGCCGGCTCAACCTCGAGCTGGACGGCTGGCGCGTTCGCGAGGCTGGGACGCTCGCGCAGGCACGCGATGAGATCTCCCACGACGACGTCGACGTCGTCGTGCTCGACGTGCACGTCGGGTCCGGCAACGGTGTCGAGTTCCTGCGGGAGCTCCGCCGCGACCGTCCGGAAGTGAAGGTCGCGATGCTCACGGGCTCCGACAGGCTCGACGATGTCGAGAGCGACGCGGTGATTCCGAAGCCGTTCACGATCGAGCAGCTGACGTCCACGGTCGCCGGGCTGGCGCCGCGCACCGCGCGGACGGCCGGATAGAGTCCTCTCGATGTCGACGACGGCGGTCCGGAGCCCGGCGGAGTTCGAGGAGCAGCTGCAGCGCTACCTGTACGAGCGCTCGGAGGAAGGGCGCGCCGTTCGCGTCGGCGAGAAGGAGGTCTCCGAGCAGGCCGCTATCGTCGCGCGCTACGCGGATCTGTTCAGCCGGGACCAGCTCGAGACGCTCCGGCGCGAGGAGGAGGCCGCCGACGGGGAGCAGCGCGAGTGGCTCTACCGACTGCGCAAGACCTGCGAGAGCGGGCTCGTCGCCGCCGAGCTGGCCGAGAAGGACGACGAGCTCGAGAACGCGATCCTCGCGGCGCGGGTGACCTTCAAGGGCGAGGAGCTTCCGCTCCGCTCGGCGCTCGCACAGCTCGCGGTGCTACCGGATTACCACGACCGCGACGAGCTCGGCGAGCTCCACCGCCAGAAGTCGGCGGAGTTCAACGAGGCCCGGCTCGAGTTGCTGCGCGCGTACGAGGAGCTCGAGGCGGACCTGACGGAGGAACCCGATCCCGTCGCGCGCAACGAGGAGGAAAAGCAGATCTCGCTGCGCGAGCTGGAGTCGGTCTTGCGGGCGGGGAGCGAGCGGATCGAGACCGTGTTCCTCGAGCTGCGCGAGACCTGGTTCGAGCGGCTGCTCGGGCCGGAGCGCGAGCCGCAGCCCTCGTACGCGCACATGGGCTACATCCGGCGGCTCTCGCCGCTCGACGCGACCTACACGAAGGAGCGCGCGACCGAGGTGTGCCTCGCGACGCTGGCGGCGCTCGGGTTCGACCTCGCGGCCGACCGCAACATCCGGCTGGACCTCGACGACCGGCCGCAGAAGTCTCCACGCGCCTGTGTGATCGCGTCGGACCCGCCGCAGGTCGTGCACCTGATCACCCGTGCACAGGGCGGCCTCCACGACTACCAGGCGTTCATGCACGAGGCCGGCCATGCCCTGCACTACGCCGGGGTCGATCCGAACCTCCCGTACACCTTCCGCCGCCTCTCGCGCGACCACGCGCTGACGGAGATCTACTCGTACATCTGCGAGGCGATCACGCGCGAGCCCGGCTGGCATGCGGAGCACTTCGGCCTCGGCGAGGAGGAGGCCCGCACGAACGCCCAGGGGACCGTGTTCCTCGAGGCGCTCCTCTTCCGGCGCTATACCGCGAAGCTGCAGTTCGAGCTCGACTTCTGGTCGAGCTTCGAGCAGGCCGGCACGGCGAGCGACGACTACGCAGAGCGGTTGACGGCGGCGACCGGCGTCCGCTATCCACGCGACGGACACCTCGCCGACATGGACGCAGGCTTCTACTCCGCCGACTACCTGCGTGCCTGGATCCGGCACGCGCAGCTGCGCGCGTACCTGATCGACCAGGTCGGCGAGGATTGGTGGCGCAGCCCGCAGACCGGAGAGATCCTGCGTGCGCTCTTCGCGGAAGGGACGAAGCCGTCGAGCGAAGAGATCGCCGCCCGCCTCGGCTATCAGCCCTACGACACGTTGCCGCTCGCCGCCGAGCTGACTTCCCCCTGAACTTGCGCCCGGTCGCGTACGACCACTTCTACGCGTACGACGAGCTGACCGACACGCTACGCACGTGGGCGCAGGAGGCTCCTCAGCTCTGTGCGCTCGAGTCGATCGGCACCTCATACGAGGGCCGTGACATCTGGCTGGTGACCGTCACCAACACCGCGAGTGGCGCGCACGGCGACAAGCCGGGCTTCCTGGTCGAGGCGAACATCCACTCGATGGAGTGGACGGGCTGCACGGCGTCGCTCCACCTGATCCACCACCTGCTGACGCAGCACGGGCACGAGGAGCAGGTCACACGCGTGCTCGACACGCGCGTCTTCTACTTGATTCCGCGACTCAATCCCGACGGCGCGGAGCGCGGGCTCGAGGAGCGGCGCTTCATCCGCTCCAGTGTGCGGCCGTATCCGCGTGAAGAGCCGGAGGACGGCCTGCAGGTCGAGGACGTCGACGGCGACGGCCGAGTGCTCGACATGCGGATCGAGGACCCGACCGGCGCCTGGCGCGCCCATCCCGACGAGCGCAGCCTGCTCGTTCGCCGCGACCCGGTCGACGGCCCGGACGACGGGCCGTTCTACCGCCTGCTCGCGGAAGGGCGGATACGCAATTACGACGGCGTCACGATCAAGGTGCCGTGGCCGGTCGAGGGGCTCGACCTGAACCGGAACTTCCCGGCCGAGTGGGCGCCGGAGCACGAACAGCGCGGGGCGGGTCCGTATCCGACCTCGGAACCCGAGGTGCGGGCGATGGTGCAGGCCGTCGTCGAGCGGCCGAACATCACGGGCCACATCGCGTACCACACGTTCAGCGGCGTGCATCTGCGGCCGTACGCCGGCCGGCCGGACGAGGAGTTCCCGACAACCGACCTGAGGGCGTACAAGATCATCGGCGAGCGGGGAACCGAGCTGACCGGCTACCCGGCGGTCTCGGTCTTCCACGACTTCAAGTACGACCCGAAGCAGACGATCAAGGGCGGCGCGCACGACTGGATGTACGACCACCTCGGCGTCTTCTCGTGGACGACCGAGTTCTGGAGCCCGCAGCGCGAGGCCGGCCTCAAGGACTACCACTTCACCGACTGGATCCGCGAGCATCCGGTCGAGGACGACCTCTCGCTGATCCGCTGGGCGAAGAAGAACTATCCGGACGCCTACGTCGACTGGTACGAGTTCGACCACCCGGAGCTGGGCAAGGTCGAGCTCGGCGGCTGGGACATCGTGAACTACTGGTTCAACGTTCCGTTCGACCGGCTCGAGCAGGAGGTCGCGCCGCACACGCAGTGGGCGATCTTCCACACGCTGATCTCGCCGCTGCTCGAGGTGCGCTCGCTCGACGTCGAGCAGCTGGGGGAGGCCTCGTTCCTCGTCCGGCTCGTGCTGCAGAACGCGGGCTGGCTGCCGACGAGCGTGACCGAGAAGGCGCTCGAGCGCAAGGCGGTGCGGGACCTCGAGGTCGAGCTCGAGCTACCGGACGGCGCGCGGCTGGTCAGCGGCGAGATGACGACCGAGGTCGGCCAGTTGAAGGGACGCGTCGAGAAGCGTTCGACCACGTGGTGGGCGAACGACGAGTCGACGAACGACCTTGCGAAGCTCGAGTGGGTGATCGAAGCGCCTGCCGGTACGGAGATCGGGATCGAGGCGCGTCATCCACGCGCAGGCACGGTCCGCGAGCGCGTCAAGCTTGGCTGAAGCTCGGGGCGCGCCTCAGTCGAGCCAGGAGAGGTCGGGCCACGAATGCGTCCCGTCCTCGCCGTCCGCCCAGCTGGCGTCGGCCCATGAGGCTTCCGCCCACGATGCCGTCGCCCAGGAGGCATCGCTCCACGAAGCCTCCGCCCAGCTGGCGTTGCTCCACGAAGCCTCGGCCCACGAGGCGCTGTCCCACGACGCGCTGTCACGAGCGGCCTCGGCCCAGCTCGCCGCGTCGAAGACGAGCGTCGAACCTTCGAGCGGATCGGCCATGAGGAACCGCTCGAGCGCCAGGTTGGGATTCGGCGGAGCGGCGATCAACGCCGCTGCGTCGAGCTTCACCTCGCCGACTCCGACACTCCCGGGAGCCGCCGCGGGCAACGCCCTCGCAGAGGCCATCAGCGCGCCCTTGACCTGGTCGGGCGTCCAGCCGGGGTGGATCGCCAGCAGGTCGGCGGCCGCACCGGCGACGACGGGAGCGGCAAACGACGTGCCCGACATCCACATGTAGCCCGGACCGATGACACGGTCCGGCCGCTCTGTGGGCATCGTGCCCGCGGTCGGAACGGCACCGATCATGTAGCGGCCGGGCGCGCCGAGCTCAGGCTTGCTGAACCCGTCGGGCGTCGAGCCGTAGGACGACCACGGCGAGTTGAAGTCGTCACCGAGATCCTGCGTCCCGTGGAGGTCGACAGAGCCGACGGTTATCACGAACGGATCGTTGGCCGGCGCATAGAGAACGCCGCTCGGCTGGCCGTCCTCGCCGTAGTTGCCCGAGGCGGCCACGACGACGACGCCGCTCAGCCAGAGCCGCTCAACGGCCTTGTCGAGGGGATCCTCGAGGAAGCTCGACTCGCCTTCGGCGTGAAGGGAGAAGTTGGCGACGCGGATGCCGTATTCGGCCTTGTGCTCGTAGATCCAGTCGGCGGCCGCGATGACGTCGCTCGTCATGCCCTTGCCCTTGTCGTTCAGGACGTCCAGGGAGACGATCTTGGACGTCGGCGAGGAGCCGCCCCAGTTGGAGACCATTCCGGCAGCGAGGCCCGCGACGAAGGTTCCGTGTCCGCGGCCGTCGCCCGCTGCGTTGGGGCTGAGGGACGTCAGCGTCACTTCCTTCACGACGCGGCCGCCGAAGATGGGATTCGCAGAGTCGACTCCGGAGTCGATGACCGCGATCGTCGGCGCCTGGGGCGCGGGAGCGGCCTTGGCACCCGGCTTCTGCCAGAAGCCTGTGACACCGGTGACGTACGGCCAGTAGACGCCCTCGAACGCGCAGGGGCAGGTCGAAAGCGTGGTCGACGTCGTCGTCGTGGTGTTGCCGTTTCCGCTCGCCGTCATCGGCGCGTCGAGCGTGATGGCGACGACGTCCTTGCGCGCCGCGAGGTCGACGATCTGCGCGCCGGTCAACTCGGCAGCGCCGCCGCTGATCACCGTGAACTGCTTCTTGAGCCCGCGCGCCTTGCCGGGATGGGTGCGAAGCGCGGAGGCGATCGCGTCGGCAGCTCGACCCTTGCCGGCCGACCCGCGTGTCTGCACGATCACTTCGAAAACTTTGTCAGGGTTCGCGGCGGCAAGCTGCAGGAGTGTCTGATCCGGTGCGCCCGAACGGCTGGACGCCGAGCGCGGAGCAGCACTTCCGGCCACGGGGACCACCAACGTCGCGGCGACAGCCAGCAGCACCATCCGTCGCTTGCCGCTGCCCCAGAGCGCGTTGCCGCGATTCTCGCCGCGCCGCCCCCAGAGGGCGTTCTGTCGCTCGCCTTTCGCCAGACGTGGATCGCGCCGCATTTAGATCCCCTTTCCGGGCTCCTCGCGCCCGGGCCACAGTGCATCTCTGGCTCGCACCGTACGGCCGTCTCTGCATCGACTCATCCCCCTCGTGGGGACGGCGGCGCAATTCCCTCGATCTGGGCGAGCGCTCAGATCCCCGTTCGAGGGATCTGGCGCTGCTCCCCCCGGAGGGGGAGGCGGCCTCACCCGCAGCCCCCTACGTTGCGTCGCGGCAAGGCGAAAGCCTCGGTTTCTGTGGCACTGCGGCCCGCGTGCTTCACGCGGTGAAAAGGAGTTCTGAACATCACGATGCGCGACTCGACAGGCTGGAAGCGAGGCGTCCGCTCCAATGCCCTCTGGGGTAGCGGCTCACGCGGCGAATCGCGAAAGAATGCACTCTGGGGATCAGGTGGACGCAGCGGACGTCGTTTCGCGACGGCCGCGCTCGCAGCTCTGACCCTCGTCGTTCCGTTGTCCGCGGGCGCCGATAACGGCGGTGAAAGCCAGGGACAGGGAACGTTCATCAGCCCGGGTCTCCTGGAGAAGGCGAACACGGACCCCGGCAAGAAGATCCACGTGATCGTCCAGAGCAAGGATGGAACGTCGGGTGCGCTCGACAGTGTCAGCGGCCTCGGGGCAGACCTCCGGCGCCGGCTCGCATCAGCGGACGCGATCGCGATCGACATCACCGCGGGCAAGCTCGCGTCGCTCGCCAAGAAGTCCGGCCTGACGATCACGCCTGATGCAACGGTGCGGCTGAGCGGGATGACGAACTACTCCAGCCAGCTCTGGCCGTACGTGTCCGGCGACGCCTGGCTCTGGGGCTCGTCGCTCAGTCCTGCGCCACAAGCGCCGACGATCGCGGTGATCGACTCCGGTATCGACGCGAATCGAGCGGACTTCGACGGTGGCAACCGTGTCGCCGCCCAGGTGAACCTCAGCAGCATGACGCCGAACTCGCCGGGCGACGGACGCGGTCACGGCACCTTCGTCGCGGGAATCGCGGCGGGGTCTGCGCCCGGTTATGCCGGCGCGGCGCCGAACGCGAAGATCGTGTCGCTCGACGTGATGGACGACACCGGTACCGCTCGCACGAGCGACGTGATCGCAGCGTGCGACTGGATCCTCGCGAACAAGTCGACGTACAACATCCGCGTGGCGAACTTCTCGCTCCACTCGGGCGCGAAGAACCACTTCTACAACGACCCGCTCGACCGGGCAGTCGAGAGGCTCTGGTTCAACGGAGTCTTCGTCGTCGCGGCGGCGGGGAACTACGGCAGCGCGGCGGGGCCGAGCGGCGTTCTCTATGCGCCCGGTAACGATCCGTTCGTGATGACCGTCGGTGCGGTCGATCTCGGCACGAGCATCTTCCGAAGCGACGACACGGCGGCGCCCTGGTCGGCCTGGGGTTATACCGAGGACGGGTTCTCGAAGCCCGAGATCGGTGCGGCCGGCCGCTACATGGTCGGTCCGGTCCCGACAGGCTCGACCCTCGTCGCGCAGAGGCCGGATCATGTCGTCGCCCCCGGGTACATGGAACTCTCCGGTACCTCGTTTGCGGCGCCGGTCATTGCGGGGACGGCTGCTCAGATCCTCGCGCGGCATCCCGGCTGGACTCCGGATCAGGTAAAGGGCGCGTTGATGCTGACGGCGAAGACGCTTCCCAGTGCCGTTCGGGGCTCGCTGGGCGTCGGCGGCGTCGACGCCTACGCGGCCGCGATGCTCGGCTACGCGCCGAATCCGAACCTCGCGCTGCGCAAGTACGTGAACAGCAGCGGTCCGGGCGGTGACCTGAGCTTCGACGCGGCGAGCTGGGCCTCGGTCGTCCAGGGCAGCGCCTCGTGGGCAACCGCGTCGTGGGCGGACGCCTCGTGGGCAACCGCGTCATGGAGCACAGCCTCGTGGGCGGACGCCTCTTGGGCGGAAGCTTCGTGGGCGGACGCCTCCTGGGCCGACGCCTCATGGGCCGCCGCCTCCTGGGCGGACTCCGCGCAGGAAGACGGCGCCGGCGGTGAGACCGACGGCAGTCAGCCGGCCGTTTCCGCGGGCGCTATCAGCTCACTGCACCCCTAGTCGGCAAGATCGCAAGCCCGGCAGCTCTTCGGAGCTGCCGGGCTTCGCTTTTCACCGCTTCCCTCTAACGTGTCTCGGGCGTCGTAGCCGCGAGCCGATACGTCTAGTGACTGCTGTGCACGCGGCGACCGTGCCGGCAGATCGGCGACTGCGGAGAGATGACAATCGAGCTAACGACACGGGCGGCTGCGCACGCCCTCGCGGACTATCTGCGGCGATGCGAATGCAGCGTCCTCTGCGTCGACGACCTCGTGCTCGAGGTCTTCCCGCCTCAGAGGTCTCAGACGCAACGCGACGCACGGATCGAGATCGAGGCGTACATCCGCGTCTGGAAAGCGCTGAATCCGAGCGAGCACGTTACCGTCGTCTGATGACCGGGCAGGGCAGGAGCTCGGCGTGCACGTCCGAGGTTGTCAGCAGGCCCAGCGCAAGCTTTCTCTGCAAGAACCGTCTTGTGTAAGGGGCCAAGCCCTGATTGACGGCAGCCGGTCCGTCTGCGGCCAAGTGACCCGGCTTGAGGACTCGGCCCCCTCGTCTCGTCCAGGCCGCGAGAGCGTCAAAAAGGCAGGTCCAACCCGACCACAGTCCGCCGAACCGCGAATAGACAAACCCCGCCGTGGCGGGGCTGTTGTGAGGCTGCGGGGCAAGGACTCGAACCTTGACTACCTGATCCAGAGTCAGGCGTCCTACCATTAGACGACCCCGCAAAGGGGCCTGCATTGTAGCCGCGCTCTCGGATTCTCTCGGCTCGTCCAGCGGCTCGAAACCCTGTTCGTGATGAAACGGACGCACGGGCAAAGCCCGCGCGTCCTCCAAAACGGCGTCGCAAGCGACGCCTCAGTAGGTTCGATCTTCGGCGCGACGCTCCTCGGCAGATGTGTCCTCCTGTGGTGCGCCACCGGGCGCCGCCACCACGGTTCCGCCTTCCTCGACCAGTTCGCGCGGATCGGCGGTGCGGTACTCGTCGCTCTGCACACCGCCGCGCGGATCGCCTTCGCGGTCGAGCGCGTGGACATCGTCCTGCTGCTTGTCGGCGCGATGCTTCTCACCGCGCTTGCGCCAACGTTTCAGCATGGGGCGACTGTTCCCCGGCCGCGGCTACACTGAACCCCCCGGCGCATTCGTCTAGTGGCCTAGGACACCGCCCTCTCACGGCGGCGGCACGGGTTCGAATCCCGTATGCGCCTTAGCCGCCGAAAATCGGGCGCGCTGCGCGCGCCATGATGATTTTCGGCGGATGTGTCGAGTCGATGCCGTCGTGGCCGAGCGCGGCGGAGCCACGCTCGGCGGCGAGAGTTATGTCTCCAGCCGGTAGATCGGCACCAGCCGTTTTTCGGCTTCGGTGTCGATGTGCGCGACGACCTCGACGTACGGCTCCAGCCCTGAGCCCTGCAGCTTCGCCTTCAGCAGGCTGTCGACCTGGTAGATGCCGGAGGAGTTGTTCATCGTGATCTCGATCAGGACCGGGCGCTCCTCGCCGTCCTTGATCGCGACGTCCTCGATCGCGGCGGCGCTGAGCGAATGGATCGAGATCGAGCCTCGTGCGAACGGGATGCGTGAGCGTCCCTGCTCCATGTCGAGTGCGTCCGCAACGCGGACGATGCCGGCCTCGAGCGTGAGCGGCTTGCCGTAGTCGCGGTGGCTCGTGATCGTCTGCAGCACCTCGGAGGAGAGGACAGTGATGTCGGGCTCCTCGTAGATGCCCTGCAGCAGCTCGCGCAGCTTCGGCTCCGCGAGGAAGAGGCTGAAGTCCTCGTGCCCCTCGCGGTGCACGGCCATCCCGATGCAGTGCGTCAGCGCGCCGAGCAGGACGACGACTTCGGAGTCGTCGCTCTCGTACCCGTAGTCGCGGACGAGCGACGGTTCGACGTGGTGCTTCGTCAGCTGGCGCAGGAGCTTGAGCGCGATGTTGGCGACGATCTGGATGTGCACCCAGGAGTGGTCGTTGATGCGCATGCGCGCGACGGCGTTCACGTTCGCGGCGTGCCACCAGCCCTTGAGCTGCGCGTCGTCGTTGACGCGCTCGAGCAGGCGGCGCAGCTTGCGGTTGCCGCGCACCGGCACGTTGATCTTCATCTGGGCAATCGCCTGCGTCGGCGTCAGGCGCGTCTCGCGCTCGGCCTCCTCCGACGCCGGCTGCTCGATCCTGCCTTCGGTTTCGCGGTCTAAAGCCACAGCGCCGAGTCTATGTGGGCGTGCTCGCGGAACTCCAGCCCGCCGTGCTCGAGAACCTCGTTCCTAAACGGTCGTCTGAGCGAAGCTCGGACGACCTCCTATGCGGCGTCGCCGAGTCGACGCCTCGGCCACAGCGCCGAGTCTATGTGGGCGTGCTCGCGGAACTCCAGCCCGCCGTGCTCGAGAACCTCGTTCCTAAACGGTCGTCCGAGCGAAGCTCGGACGACCTCCTATGCGGCGTCGCCGAGTCGACGCCTCGGCCACCGCGAACGAGTCTTGGTGCGGCTAGGCGGTTGTGCTGTCGCCGCCGGCGTCCTGGTCGTGCCAGATCGAGCCCCACTGGCGGTCGGGCTCGGGCAACACAGGCTGGTCCGGCTGGGTCAGGCGGTAGTAGACGACGTTGAGCGCGTGCGCCGCGTACGGCGTCACGAACGCGCTCGCCAGCACGCCGCCGAACCAGATCGTGAGTGCGGGGTGCGACGTGCCTGCCGCGACCGCACCAACGAGCAGCGTGCAGGCAATCCAGGCGAGCCCGGTTCGGACCCAGATGTTGAGCAGAACGCGGAAGACGTCCTTGCCGTGACCGCGGACGAGCTCTTCGGAGCGGCGCATCGCGGCGCGCGCGCCGAGTCCTTCGAGCATCACGATTGGAGTCGCGACGGCCCAGCGGACCGCGAGGATCACGCCGGGCACGATTAGCAGCAGGAGGCCGAGCCCGACGCCGAACCCGGTCAGGAGGGAGACGGCCAGCAGCGGACCGAGCCGTGACCAGGAGGTGCGGTACAGCGCGCCGATGCCGGCCGCCGGTTCCCCGCGATGCTCGGAGTCGACGACTTCGACCAGCGCACCTTGCACCAGCGTCGTGCCGATGAAGGCCATCATCGCGGCCATCAGGGCGTACCTCTGAAAGATCCCGAGCACCGCGAAGACGACGAAGCCGGTCAGGAAGGAACGGAGAAAGAGCGTCTTGTAGAGACGCAGGGTGTCCTTCAGGACACCGGTGACTTCGAGCGGCTTCGACCCCATACGCCGCGAGCATCGGCGGGCAGGAGCGAGTTCTTAACCCCCGATTAGGCCGCGGCCCAGTCTCCGTACAAGGAGGTGTAGAGCCCGCGGCGCTGCAGCAGCTCGTCGTGTGAGCCCTGCTCGACGATCCGGCCGTGCTCGAGCACGACGATCAGGTCGGCATCGCGGATCGTTGAGAGACGGTGCGCGATAATGAACGCCGTCCGCCCGGCGAGCAGGAGGCGGAGCGCCCGCTCGATCTTCCGCTCCGTCCCGATGTCGACGGACGACGTCGCCTCGTCGAGGATCAGGATGCGCGGATCGGCGAGCAGCGCCCGCGCGAGGGCGACGAGCTGCCGCTGGCCGAGCGAGAGGCGCGAGCCGCGCTCCTGCAGCTGCGTCTCGTAGCCGTCCTCCAGGCGCAGGATGAACTCGTGCGCGCCGACCGCCTGCGCGGCGCGCACTACCTCGTCGGGTGCTGCGTCCGGCCGCCCGAAGGCGATGTTTTCCGTCACCGTCCCGGCGAAGAGGAAGCCCTCCTGGGGCACGATCCCGAGCTGGCGCCGCAGCGAGGCCTGCGTGACGTCGCGCAGGTCGTGGCCGTCGATCGTGAGGCGACCGTGGGTCGGGTCGTAGAAGCGCGCCAGCAGCTTGGCGATCGTGGACTTCCCGGCTCCGGTGTGCCCGACGAGCGCAACCGTCGTCCCCGGCGGCACGTCGAGGTCGAGGCCGTGCAGCACCTCCGGCCCGGTCCCGTAGCTGAAGCGAACACTCTCGAAGCGGACGTGGCCCTGCACCTCCGGCAGCGGCACCGCCCCCGGTGCGTCCAGAACCTGCGGCTCCTCGTCGAGGACGTCCATGATCTTGTCGAGCGCCGCCGTCGCGGAGAGGAACGTGTTGTACAGCTGCGACAGCTGCTGCACCGGGTCGAAGAAGTTCTGCACGTACAGCATGAAGGCGAACAGCGTTCCGATCGTCACGTCGCCGTTGAAGTACAGATGCCCGCCGTAGCCGAGCACGACCGCGAGCGCGACGGACGAGAGCAGGTCGACGAACGGGAAGTACCAGCCGTTGAGCACCACGGTCTCCATGTTCGAGTCGCGGTAGCGCTCGCTGACCGCGCGGAAGTTGCGGATGTTCTGCTGCTCGCGCGTGAACGCCTGCACCATGCGCATACCCGCGATGTCCTCCGCGAGCGTTGCGGTGACGAGACCGAGGCGCTCGCGCACGGCGCGGTACGCCCGTGTGGAGCGGACGCGGAAGATCACCGTCGCGATCGCCATGAACGGGATCACGGCGAGCGTCGCCAGCGCCAGCCGCCAGTCGAGGACGAAGAGCAGGATCGCCGTGCCGACCAGCGTCAGCGTGCTCTGTACGAGCGTCGTGACGCCGTCGGTCACGAGCTGGTCGAGCGCCTCGACGTCGTTCGTCAGCCTGCTGATGATCACGCCCGCCCGGTTGCGCTCGAAGTAACCCAGCGACAGCCGCTGTAGGTGCCCGAAGAGCTTGTTGCGAAGATCGGCCAGGATGCGCTCGCCGACCCAGCCGGTCAGGTAGGTCTGCAGGTAGCTCATGCCCCAGTTGGCGAGACCGGCGAGCAGGAACGCGCCGACGATCCACCAGAGCTTCCCGAGGTCGTGGCGGCGGATTCCGTCGTCGACCGCGTACTTGGACAGGAACGGCGGCGCCAGCGCTGTCGCCGTCGCCGCGAGCAGCGAGACGACAGAGAGGATCGTGCGCATCTTGTAGGGGGCCGTCAGGGAGGCGAGCGTCGCGAGCCGCCGGCGCGTGCGGCGCCAGGACCAGTCCTCGACCTTGGAGCCGCGCTCCGCCATCAGGTGGCCTCCGGGCTGCCAGACCCTCATGCGACTTCCTCCACGGCCGCGCGGGCCTCGACCGCGTCCGCGAACTGGCGCTCGAGCAGGCCGTGCTCGTAGATGTCGCGGTAGACCTGGCTCTGCTCGAGCAGCTGGTCGTGCGCGCCGCTCGCCACGATCCGGCCGGCGTCGAGCACGACGATCTCGTCCGCGAGCGAGATGGTGGAAAGGCGGTGCGCGATGATCAGCGTCGTGCGGCCACGCATGGCCTCGCGCAGGCCTAGCCGGATCTTCGCCTCGGTGGTGGCGTCCACCGACGCCGTCGCGTCGTCGAGGATCAGGATGCGCGGGTCGACGGCGATCGCCCGCGCGATCGCGAGCCGCTGGCGCTGCCCGCCGGAGAGGGTGATGCCGCGCTCGCCGATGACCGTCTCGTACCCGTCCGGGAGGCGCTCGACGAACTCGTGTGCCTGCGCGAGCCGCGAAACGTGCTCGACCTCCTGCTCGGTCAGGTCAGGCGCGCCGAAGGTGATGTTCTCGCGCACCGTCGCGGAGAAGAGGAACGGATCCTGCGAGATCACGCCGATTGCGCGGCGCAGCGACCGGAGGTTCACGTCGCGCACGTCCGTGCCGTCGACGAGCACCCGGCCCGACGTGGCGTCGTAGAAGCGCGGCACGAGCGAGGTCAGCGTCGTCTTGCCCGAGCCGGTGTGGCCGATCAGCGCGATCGTCTTGCCGGCCGGAACCCCGAGCTCGACGTCCTCGAGCACCGGGCGGCCGTCCATGTACTCGAAGCCGACGCGGTCGAAGCGGAGCTCGCCGCCGCCCGGCGGTAGCTCGACTGCGTCCGGGCGGTCGGAGATCTCCTCCGGCTCGTCCATGATCTGGAAGATCCGCTCGCCGGCGGCGGTCGCGCGCTGCGCCTGTCCGACCCACATGCCGAGCGAGCGCAGCGGTGTCACCAGCATGCCGAGGTAGAGGTTGAAGGCGACGAAACCGCCGACGCTGAGCGACCCGTGCGTGACCATCCGCGCGCCGACGAGCAGGACGGCGCCCTGCGCGACGAGAGGCACCCACGAGATCAGCGGCACGTAAAGCGCCCGCTGCCGGTTCGCCTTGATCGTCTGCGCGAAGACCGCTTCCGACCTGCGGTCGAACTTCGCGCGCTCGGCCGGCTCCTGCGCGAACGACTTCACGACGTGGACTCCGACGATGTTCTCCTCGGCGACGGTCGCGACGTCGGCGAGCTTCTGCTGCACGTCGCGCAGAGTCGGATGCGCGACGCGGCTATAGCGGTACGCGAGCACGATGAGGATCGGAGTGATCGCGAGTGCGATCAGCGCCAGCTTCCACTCGAAGACGAGCAGGACGGCCGTCACGGAGACCACCGTCAACACGTTCTGGAAGAAGAAGATCAGGCCGTAGCCGAGGAAGAAGCGCACGCCTTGCAGGTCGACCGTCGCGCGCGACATGAGCTGTCCGGTCTGGTGGCGGTCGTAGAAGCCGAACGACAGCCGCACCAGGTGCGCGTACAGGCCCTGGCGCAGGTCCATCTCCACCGCGAGCGCCTGCTTGCCCGAGATCAGGCGCCGCCCGCCCATCAATAGCGCGCGGACGAGGCCCAGCGCGACGATCGTCCAGACGAACAGCCAGAGCTTGTGCGAGTCACGCGGCCCGAGCGCGCTGTCGATCACGTGCTTCGTCACCCAGACGAGCGCGATCTGCGCCGCCTGCGACGCGACGGCGAGAACGATCGAGATGGAAAGGCCCAGCTTGTACGGCTTCAGGAACCCGAGCAGCCGAGCGAATGTGTGGCGATACGCGGGTCGGTCCGGCTCCTTCACCCCTGAAATCTAGCCACCGAGGTGTGCCAGCTCGTCGCGCACGAGTGCCGCCGCGCGGGCAGTCAGCTCCCGATTTGCAGGGAGATTCAGCCAGCCGCTCGCGCCGGAGGGATGCGGGAGCGGGATCACCGTTGCACCGTCGAGCTCGTAGCGGCAGCCGACGCACGACGCGAGCCCGGTGAGTCCGAGCAGCTGTTTGATGGCGAGCCCTCCAACCGGAACGATCACCGCGGGCCTGAGGATCCGCAGCTCCCATTCGCGCCAGAAGGCGCAGAGCTCCTGCTCACGCGGTGCGGGCGTGCGGTCGCCGCGTCCCGAGGCCGCGCGGCCCGGATAGCAGCGCGTCACAGACGCGCAGTAGAACGTCGCGTAGAACTCGTCCTCGTCGAGCTCGAGCCAGCGGCGCAGCGTCTTGCCCGCGCGACCCCGCCACGGCCGCCGCTCGTCACCCTCGACGATTCCGGGCGCCTGGCCGTACATGTACGCGCGCTGGCCCGCGTGCACGTTGCGCACAGGCCACGACTCGAGCGGGTAGCCGGCCTCGACGCAGGCGCGGCAGACGCTCAGGTCTCGTTGCAGTGACGCCAGGGAGCGGTACGAGCTCCGGCGGCGTGTCACGCCTGGACGACCACGAACCAGCGGCCCTCGTGCGGGACCTCGCCGCCGCCGAGCTCGGCAGCGAGCTGCTTGCCGGTGAACACCCGCTTGTAGACGGTCCAGCGTGAGCCGTCCTTCAACACGCGCTCCTCCCGGCGTTCGAGCGGGTCGCCGGCGCCGGGCACCGAAGCGACGACGACGAGCTCGGACGCGAGTCTGCGCGCCTCGCTCAGGAAGCGCTCCCGCTCGGGCTCTTCGAGGTGGCAGTAGAAGTAGCTCGTGAACACTCGCTCGAACGCGCCGTCCTCGAACGGCAGGGTGAGCGCGTCGCCCTGGACGAACCGCGCACCTGGGACCTGCTCGCGCGCGACCGCGAGCATGCGCTCGCTCTGGTCGAGGCCGGTGACGTCGCCGCGCAGGTGCCGGGTGAGAAAGCCGGTGCCGCACGCGACGTCCAGCGTTCGGGCGGGCGGAAGCGACGCGATCACCCCGGCGAGAACCTCGAGCTCTTCCTCCCAGCCCGGCCGGTCACGGTCGGCGTACAAACCCTGGCCGAGCCACCAGTCGTCGTACTCGAAGGCGCGCCGGTCGTAGTACGTCTTCACGGTCGTTCCTAGAGTAGTGGGGTGGCGTTGCCGCTCGAATCGGTGCCCAACTTCTCGGAGGGACGCGACCGAGAGACCATCGACGCGCTGGCCGACGCGTTGTCGGCCGCGGAGCTGCTCGACGTCCACTCCGATCCCGACCACAACCGGTCGGTCTTCACGCTCGTCGGGGAGGAGGATGCGCTCGGTGCCGCACTGGTCGCGGGCGTCGCGTGCGCGCGGGAACGGATCGACTTGCGCAGGCACGAGGGTGCTCACCCGCGCATCGGCGCGGCGGACGTGGTCCCGATCGTCGCGCTGAGTCCGGCCGACCGCGAACGCGCGCGCGAGTGTGCGCTGGTCGTGGCGGGCAGGATTGGATCGGAGTTGCAGCTGCCGGTCTTCCTCTACGGGGAGTCGGCACCGGGACGTGCGCCGGCGTTCTTTCGGAGCGGAGGTCCTGAAGGACTGCAGCGCCGACTGGACGACGGCGAGCTCGCACCCGACTTCGGCCCGGCTCGTCTTGACGAGCGCGCCGGCGGCGTGATCGTCGGCGCACGGCGGCCGCTGATCGCCTTCAACGTGAACCTGGAGACCGAGGACGCAGAGGTGGCGCGTTCGATCGCCGCGGTCGTGCGCGAGCAGGGGGGCGGCTTTCCCGGCGTGCGCGCGCTCGGTCTCTCTCTGCCGCGCGCCGGACACGCGCAGGTCAGCATGAACGTCGAGGACTACGAGGCGGCCGCGCTGCACGACATCCTCGCGCGCATCGAGTCGGAGGCGCTCGAGCGGGGGGTGGCCGTTTCGGGTGCGGAGCTGGTCGGGCTGATGCCGGCCGGTGCAGCCGTTGCCGCGGCGGGAAGCCTCCTGCGGATCCACGGGTTCAGTCCGGAGCGCGTGCTGGAGCTGCGGCTGCTCCGCGAAACGTGAGCGCGGCGAGCGCGCCGAGCCCCACCAGCGGCAGCGCCCGCGCGGGCGTCCAAACCACCTTCATCGGCTCGCGAACGCTCGGACAATCCCGAGCTTGGCCTAGAGTGGCGGCCAATGGCGCAGGCCACGGCGATTCGCCTCACCGGGGACGATCTCCGGATCGAGGACGTCTGGGCGGTCGCCTCCGGCGCTGCCGCCGCTGCGCTCTCCGACGACGCGCGGACGAAGATGCGCGCCGCCCGAGAGCTCGTGGAGCGCGCGGCGCACGGGACCCGTGAGCACACCTACGGGATCAACACAGGCTTCGGTCGCTTCGTCTCGCAGTCGATCCCGGAGGAGCAGACCGAGGAGCTGCAGCTGCGGTTGCTCCGCAGTCACGCGTGCGGCGTCGGCGACCCCTATCCGCCCGAGATCGTCCGGGCGGCGATGCTGCTACGCGCGAACGCGTTGGCGAAAGGAAACTCCGGCGCGCGGATCGAGACGGTCGAGCTCCTGCTCGAGTGTCTGGCGCGCGGAATCGTCCCTCGTGTCCCGAGCCGCGGCTCCGTCGGAGCGAGCGGAGACCTCGCGCCGCTGGCGCATCTCGCGCTGCCGCTCGTCGGAGAGGGGGAGGCGTGGCACGACGGCGAGCTGCTCCCGGGTGCCGACGCGCTCGGCGCCGCCGGCCTGGAGCCGACGCGGCTGGCGGCGAAGGAAGGACTGTCGCTGATCAACGGCACGCAGTTCATGGCGGCCTACGGCGCGCTCGGCGTCGTTCGCGCGCGCCGACTCACACGCGCGGCCGACCTCGCGTGCGCGCTCTCGCTCGAGGCGCTGCAGGGGTCGCGCGCGAGCTTCCTGCCGCAGATCCACCGACTGCGCCCGTTGCGGGGACAAGCCGATTCCGCCGCCAACATCCTGCGGCTGCTGGAGGGATCCGCGATCAACGAGTCGCACAAATGGTGCGACAAGGTGCAGGACGCGTATTCGCTCCGCTGCGCGCCGCAGGTGCACGGCGCGTCGCGCGACCTGCTCGACTACGTCGAGGGAACGGTTGCCGTCGAGCTCAACGCCGCGACCGACAACCCGCTCGTGCTCGTCGAGGACGAGTTGCTCGTCTCGAACGGGAACTTCCACGGACAGCCGCTCGCGTTCGCGCTCGACGCGCTCGCAATGGCGAGCGCCGAGCTGGCGAACATCTCCGAGCGGCGGCTCGAGCGCCTGGTCAATCCCAACTTGTCGGACGGACTGCCTGCGTTCCTCACCTCGAACGGCGGGCTGAACTCCGGCTTCATGATTCCGCAGTACGTGGCGGCGTCGCTCGTCAGCGAGAACAAGTCCCTCTGCCATCCGGCGAGCGTCGACTCGATCCCGACCAGTGCCGGGCAGGAGGATCACGTGTCGATGGGGAACGCCGCCGGGTTGAAGGCGTGGCAGGTGCTCTCGAACACTGAGCGTGCGCTCGCGATCGAGCTGCTCGCCGGCGCGCAGGGCGTCGAGTTCCTCGCGCCGCTCGAGCCGGGTGCGGGCGTGCGCGCGACGCACGCGTTCGTGCGTTCGCTGTCGCCACGTCTCGGTGACGACCGCTCCCTGGCGGCCGACATCGAGGCGGTGGCGGAGTCCATCCGCGACGGCAGCCTGATCGCGGCGGTCGAGGCCGAGGTGGGGGAGCTGGCATGAGCGTCGCACGCTCGCTCGAGGCGGTCGTCGACGAGCTCTGCGGCGACCTGGCGCACATCCGCGCCCCCCGCGGCACGGAGTTACACGCGCGCGCGTGGGCGACCGAGGCGCCGCTCCGGATGCTGCTGAACAACCTCGACCCGGAGGTGGCCGAGCGGCCGGAGGAGCTCGTCGTCTACGGCGGCTCCGGCAAGGCGGCGCGGAATCCGGAGGCGCTCCGCGCAATCGTCCGCTCGCTGCTCGAGCTCGGAGAGGACGAGACGCTGCTGGTCCAGAGTGGGAAGCCGGTCGGCGTCTTCCGCACGCACCCGGGAGCCCCGCGCGTGCTGATCGCGAACGCGTTGCTCGTGCCGCGCTGGGCGACCTGGGAGGAGTTCCGCCGCCTGGAGGCGCTCGGCCTGACGATGTACGGCCAGATGACGGCCGGCAGTTGGATCTACATCGGCACGCAGGGGATCTTGCAGGGGACGTACCAGACCTTCGCCGCGGCGGGTGAGACCCACTTCGGCTCGCCCGATCTCTCAGGCCGGACGATCCTTACCGCGGGGTTGGGCGGGATGGGCGGTGCCCAGCCACTTGCGGGGACGCTGGCCGGGGCGGCGATCCTCTGCGTCGAGGTGGATCCCGCGCGCATCGAGCGCCGGCTGGTCACGCGCTACCTCGACGAGTCGACGGATTCGCTGGACGAAGCGCTCGGGCGCATCCGCAGCGCGGCCGCGGACGGCCGCGCTCTGTCGGTCGGGCTGCTCGGCAATGCCGCCGAGGTCGTGCCCGAGCTGGCGCGCCGCGGCGAGCACTTCGATCTCGTGACGGATCAGACGGCCGCGCACGACCCGCTCACCGGCTACATCCCTGCCGGTCTGTCGGTCGACGACGCGGCGGCGCTGCGCTCGGCGGATCCGGACGAATACCTGCGGCAGGCCCGTGCATCGATCGTGCGCCATGTCGAGGCGTTGCTCGAGTACGTCCGAGCCGGCCGCTACGTTTTCGATTATGGCAACAACCTCAGAGGTGAGGCCCGTGAAGGTGGCGTAACTGAGGCCTTCTCATACCCGGGCTTCGTCCCGGCCTATATCCGGCCGCTCTTCTGTCGCGGCGTCGGTCCGTTTCGCTGGGCGGCGCTGTCGGGTGAGGCGGCGGACATCGCGGCGATCGACGCGGTGCTCCGCGACCTCTTCCCGGACGATGCGCTGCTGCAGAAGTGGCTGGAGCTGGCGCCCGACCGTGTGGCGTTCCAGGGACTGCCGGCGCGAATCTGCTGGCTCGGCTACGGCGACCGCGCGCGGGCCGGCCTGGCGATCAACGAGCTCGTGCGCTCGGGCGAGGTCAAGGCGCCGGTGGTGATCGGGCGGGATCACCTCGACGCCGGATCGGTCGCATCGCCGTTTCGCGAGACGGAGGCGATGCGCGACGGCTCCGACGCGATCGCCGACTGGCCGATCCTCAACGCGCTGCTCAACGTCGCCGCCGGCGCGACGTGGGTGAGCGTGCATCACGGCGGCGGCGTCGGGATCGGCAACTCGATCCACGCAGGGATGGTGGTCGTTGCCGACGGCAGCGACGACGCGGCCGAGCGCCTCGAGCGCGTGCTCACCACCGATCCGGGCACCGGCGTGATGCGCCATCTCGATGCCGGCTACCCGGAGGCCGCGGCGGCTGCCGAGGCGCACGGACTGGTCGCGCCGCTACCCCCGTCCGCAGCGCAGGAATGAGCTCGGCGGGCGGCGGTCGCCGCCTGCTCGTCCGCGATCTCGCGCAGCTCGCGACGCCGCGCGGCAGGGAGGCGCCGCTCCGCGGAACGGAGCTCGGAGAGGTCGAGGTCATCGACCACGCCTACGTGCTCTGCCGGGACGGCGCGATCGAGGCGGTCGGTCGCATGCGCGAGCTCGGGCCGCTCGACGGCGAGGTCGAAGAGCTCGACGGTCGCGGCCTGTGCGCGATTCCCGGCCTGGTCGACTGCCATACGCACGCCTGCTTCGCGGGCGACCGCGTCGAGGAGTTCGCCCTGCGCGCAGGCGGTGCGACGTACGAGGAGCTGCACGCGGCGGGCGGCGGCATCATGGCGACCGTCAGCGCGACACGTGCGGCCGGCGAGCCCGCGCTCGCCGAGGCGGTGCAAACGCACCGCGCCTGGATGCTGCGCGCGGGGACGACGACGTTCGAGTCGAAGTCGGGCTACGGCCTCGACCGCGAGACGGAACTCGCGTCGCTGCGGGCGATCGCGGCCGCAGGCGGCGTGCCCACCTGGCTCGGGGCCCATGCGGTGCCGCCGGAGTTCGCCGGCGCGGATGCGTATCTCGACTTCGCGCTGCAGGAGGTGCTGCCGGTTGCAGCGGAGCTCGCACAGGCCGCGGACGTCTTCCTCGAGCGGGGTGCGTTCGACGTCACGCAGTCACGGCGCTATCTCGAAGCGTGCGCCGCCGCGGGCCTCGAGCTGCGCCTGCACGGCGACCAGTTCACCGAGCAGGGCGCGGTCGCGCTGGCGATCGAGCTCGGCGCACGCTCGATCGACCACCTCGAGGCGACGGGCGACGCCGGCGTGAGGGCGCTGGCGGGCAGTGAGGTCGTCGCCGTCCTGCTGCCGGCGAGCGCGCTGTTCCTCGGCCGCCCGATGCCGCCGGCGCGTGCGCTCGTCGACACGGGTGCCGCCGTCGCGCTCGCGACGGACTTCAACCCCGGCAGCGCCTTCTGCGAGAGTCTGCCGCTCGTCTGCTCCCTCGCGGCGACGCAGCTGAAGTTGTCGCCGGCGGAGGCGCTCGCCGCCTGCACCGTCAACGCGGCCCACGTGCTCGGCCGCGCGGATCGGATCGGACGGCTCGCGCCGGGCCATGTGGCCGACCTGGTCCTGCTCGACGCCCCGGACTGGCGCTACCTCGCATACCACCTGGGCGGGCAACTCGTCGCCCGGCTGATCGTCGGCGGCAGGCCGGCGGAGTTACGCTAGGCGCGATGCCGACCAAGAAACAGCGGCGGCGGCAGCAGAAGACGCGCCGCCACGAGTACGAGTACGTCTACGTCGACGACGAAGGGAACGAGGTCGAGGTCGACCCGGGCGAGCTGCGCTCCAAGAAGGAGAACGGGAAACCGGAGACGCGGGCCCGGAGCGGAGGCGGCAGCAGCCGCTCGCAGTCACGGGCGCCGCGGCGGACGATTCAGCCGCCCTCGTGGCGCCGGGCGATCAAGCGCGCACTCGTGTGGGGGCCGGTCCTCGTTGTCGCGATGATGCTGCTCAATCGCAACGTCGCGCCCCTGCAATGGGTGACGTCGGCGGTCTTCCTGATCGCCTTCTTCGTCCCGATCAGCTACTTCACCGACTCGCTGGCGTACCGGATGTACATCAAGAGACTGGACCGGCAGAAGGCGGCGAAGACCCGCTAGACCGCCAGACCCTTCTCTTCGCCGCGGTAGTGGCCCTCGCCGGGCCACGGCGAAAGAACCAACAGGAGACGGGCGCCGCCCTCGCTCGAGATCGACCGCCGCTCGTCGGCGTCGAACGAGAAGAAGCAGCCCGCATCCCCCTCCACCGTTGTGCCGCCGGCCTGGACCCGGACGCTGCCCTCGATCACCGAAACGAGCGCACCCTCTTTGACCTGGTGCTCCCCGAGTGCCTGCCCGGGCTCGAGCGCGATCAGCACCGCGCGCGCGCCGGGATCGGAGCGCAGGACGACCGGCGAACGGCTTCCGCCGGGCGTCTGGATCTCGCGCAGGTTCCAGCTCTGCACGGCGCGATCCTAAGCGAAGACCTGCCATTAGACTCGAACGCCCTGTGAGCCTTGTCGTCGATTGCTACGAGCTTGGCCCGATCGGGACGAATGGCTACCTGGTGCGCGCTGAACGTGGCGCCGCGGAGGCGGTCGTCGTCGATCCCGGTGGTGAGGCTGCGCGCCTGCGGCTCGAGCTTGTCGGGATGGGCGCCCAATGCGCCGCGATTCTGATCACGCACGGCCACTGGGACCACCTCGGCGGCGTTGCCGACCTGGCCGAGGAAACCGGCGCACCGGTGTACATGGCCGAGGAGGAGCAGACGCTGCTCGAGGACATCAACAGCTTCGTACCGCCGGGGGTGCAGCTCAGGCCCTATACGCCGGACGTCCTGCTCCAGGGCGGCGAGACGCTCGAGCTGGCCGGGATCACGTTCGAGACGCTGCGCGTACCCGGACATTCACCCGCGCACCTCGCCTACTACGCGGACGGCTGTCTCTTCTCCGGCGATGTCTTGTTCGCCGGCAGCGTCGGCCGGACCGACCTTCCCGGCGCCGACTGGGACACCCTGGTCGAGTCGATTCGCACGCTTGCCGGCCGCTACCCACCGGGGACGATCGTCTTCTCCGGTCACGGCCCCGAGACGACGCTCGGGGCCGAGCTCGCACGGAATCCGTTCCTCGCGGAGCTGCGCGCGTGACGCGCTTCGAGGCGCCGCGCGGTACGCACGACATCCTCCCGTCCGAGCAGCCGCTCTGGCAGTGGGTGACGGGACAGATGGCGGCGGTCTGCGCGCTCTACGGCTACCGGCGGATCGACACTCCGGGGATCGAGGACACGGAGCTGATCATCCGGACCTCCGGCGGCGGGTCCGACGTCGTCCAGAAGGAGACGTACACGTTCACGGACCGCGGCGGCCGCTCGCTGACGTTGCGCCCGGAGGCGACCGCACCGATCTGCCGCGCGTACATCGAGCACGGCCTGCACCGCGAGCCGCTGCCGCAGAAGCTCTACACGATCGGGCCGATGTGGCGGTACGACCGCCCGCAGAAGGGCCGCTACCGCGAGCACTGGCAGCTCTCAGTCGAGGCGATCGGGACCGACGACCCCGCCGTCGACGCGGAGGTGATCCAACTGTACGCGGAGCTGTTGCGTCGCCTCGGCGTCACGAACTACGTGCTCGAGCTGAACTCCATCGGCGACCGCAACTGCCGTCCCGCGTACATCGAACGGCTCGCGGCGTGGCTGGACGAGCACGAGGCCGAGCTCGACGACGAGGCGCGCGGGAAGCGCGCGACGTCACCGCTCCGCGTGTTCGACGTGAAGAGCGACCGCGTCCAGGCTGTGCTCGCCCGCGCGCCGAGCATCGGTGAGTCGCTCTGCGACGAGTGCCGCGAGCACTTCGCGCGCGTGCGCGAGCTCCTCGACGCCTACGGCGTGCGCTACGAGCTCGTGTCGACGCTCGTGCGCGGGCTCGACTACTACACGCGCACGACGTTCGAGTTCAAGGACGAGGCGATCGGTGCGAAGGACACGATCTGCGGGGGCGGGCGCTACGACGGCCTGATCGAGGAGATCGGCGGGGCCGCGACGTCGGCGATCGGCTTCGGCGCCGGCGTCGAGCGGCTGCTGCTCTCGATTGGCGAGGACCGGAAGGAGGAAGACGCGCTGGACGTGTACTTCGTCTGCGCCGAGACCGCCGACCGCACACGCGTCTTGCCGCTGCTGGCCGAGCTCCGGCGCCGCGGCCTGCGGGCCGACATGGACTACGGCGGCCGTTCGCAGAAGGGCCAGATCGGTCAGGCAACACGACTCCGCGCGGGGTGGACCGTGATCGTCGACGGCGGCCAGGCGACCGTTCGCGAACCGGGTCGGGACGATTGGACCGCGAGCCTCGACGAGCTGGTCGAGAGAATCTCGGGATGAACCGCTGGCGCGACCTCTACTGCGGGGCTGTTCGCCCCGAGGACGTCGGCAAGACCGTCGCCGTCGCCGGCTGGGTCGCGCGCCGCCGCGACCACGGCGGTCTGATCTTCATCGACCTCCGCGACCACACCGGCGTCGTCCAGCTCGTCGTCAACCCGGAACGCTCCCCCGAGGCGGCTCGGGAGGCGCACGCGATCCGCTCCGAGTTCGTCCTGCGCGCGCAGGGCGAGATCGTCAAGCGCGCGCCCGATGCCGTCAACCCGAACATCGCGACGGGAGCGGTTGAGATCCAGGTCGACGAGCTCGAGCTGCTCGCGCGCTCCGAGCCGCTCCCGTTCCAGCTCGACGACGACAACGTGGAGGAGCCGCTGCGCCTGCGCTACCGCTACCTCGACCTGCGCCGCGACCGGATGCAGCGCAACCTGCGGCTGTCGGCAACCGTGATCGCGGCGATCCGGCGCTCGATGGAGGAGCAGGGCTTCATCGACGTCTGGACGCCGACCATGACGCTCGGGACGCCGGAAGGCGCGCGCGACTTCCTCGTTCCCGTCCGCTTGCAGCCCGGCACCTTCTTCGCGCTCGCCCAGTCGCCGCAGCTCTTCAAGCAGGTCTTCATGATCGGCGGGCTCGACCGCTACTACCAGATCGCCACGTGCTGGCGCGACGAGGATCTCCGCGCCGACCGGCAGTTCGAGTTCCGGCAGCTCGACCTGGAGCTTGCGTTCCCGACGCGCGAAGAGGTGCTCGAAATGCTCGAGCTGATCGTGGTCGCATCGTTCGAGGCGCTCGGCCGCACGGCGCCCGCGCGTCCGTTCCCGCGCCACTCGTATGCCGACGTCATGCTCAAGTACGGCTCCGACAAGCCCGACCTGCGCTTCGGGCTCGAGATCCAGGAGGCGACCGAAGTGACCCGCAAGTCGGAGTTCGGCGTCTTCGCCAACGCGCCCTGCGTGCGCTATCTCGTCGCGCCGGCGGTCTTCTCGCGTGCACAGCTGCAGCGCCTCGAGGAATTCGCAAAGGAGTGGGGGGCCAAGGGCCTCGCCTACGTCGTCGTGGACGAGTCGGGTGAGGTGCGCTCCCCGATCGCGAAGTTCCTCTCCGAGCAGGAGCTCGCGGCGTTCGCCGCGCCGCCCGGCTCCAGCGTCCTCTTCGTGGCCGACACGCAGCAGATGGTCGAACGTGTGCTCGGCGCGCTGCGCACGGAGCTCGGGGAGCAGCTCGGGCTGATCGACGAGTCGCGTGACGAGTTCCTGTGGGTCCTCGACTTTCCGCTCTTCCTCAAGGACGAGGACACCGGGAACTGGACGTTCGTCCACCATCCCTTCACAGGCCCGCTCGACGGTCACGAGGAGCTGATCGAGAGCGATCCCGGCGGCGCGCTCAGCCAGCATTACGACCTGGTCTGGAACGGCTGGGAGCTGGGCTCCGGCTCGATCAGGGTCCACCGCCAGGAGATCCAGCAGCGCATCTTCCGCGCGATGGGGATGACCGACGAGGAGGCGCAGGCGAAGTTCGGCTGGTTCCTCGAGGCGCTGCAGATGGGCGCGCCGCCCCACGGCGGTTTCGCGCTCGGCATCGAGCGGTTCGTCGCCCTGCTCGCCGGCGAGGCGAACATCCGGGAGATCATCGCCTTCCCGAAGACGGCGTCCGGCTCCGATCCGCTGACGGGTGCGCCGGCCCCGACGACGCAGGAACGGCTGTCCGAGCTTGGAATCAGACTGCAGGCGCCGCGGGCCTAGGGCGACTTCTCAATCAGTTCAATTGCATCGATCGGTCATTTCAGACGGATCGGAGGCAGAGGCCTCCGATCCTGAGGTCGGCACCGCAAGCGGTGCCTCAGGCTTTTTCGGGGGCGGCCGATGAAACCTGCATACTTTCGTTGACGATGGCGACTCAGGAACCCGGACAACAACCCTCACTCACTGCGCTGCCGCGCCTCGAGGACCTGCCGCGCAAGGGCGACGGGTACGACGCAGACAGCGTGCGCGAGGCGTTCGAGGCGTTCCGCCGCCACTCGGCGCAGCTGCAGGCGCAGCTCCGTGTCCTGCAGGCCGCCAGCCGCAGCGGCCAGACGGTCGAGCCGACCGGTCATGCGGTCCGCATGGATGCGCTGCATCTGATCCGCTCCGCGGCCGAGTTCGCCGACACCGTCGAAGCCGATGCCCAGCGCGCATCTGAGGCCCAGCTTTCCAAGACAGAGGAAGAGGTGCGCCGCCGCCGCCGCGAGCAGCAGGACCGCGAGGCCGAGATCGAGCGTTACCGCCAGGAGAGCGAGCGCCAGCGCGCCGAGGTGCTGAACGCGACGCGCAACGAGGCCCGCGAGCTGCTGGCGAATGCCAACCGCGATGCGACGCAGGAGCTGCGCGAGTCGGAGGCCAAGGGCAGCCGGCTGCTCGAGCAGTCACGTCACCAGGCAACCGAGCTCACGAACGCCGCACGCGCCGAGGTCGAGCAGACGCTCGAGTGGGCCCGCGCACAGGCCGCTGCCATCCTCAGCCGGGCCCAGGCCGGCACCGAGCAGCTGCTCGCCGCGGCCGGGCTCGGAGAACAGGAGATCAAGCGGGTCGGCGAGGCGATCGTCGAGGCCGCCAAGGAGTCGCTCGAAGCAACGCGCACACCGCCCGCCGCGGCGCGTCCGGCAGCGGCGGTCGCTGCCGCGCCGCCGGCCTCACCGCCTGCGGCTGCGGAATCGTCGGAGGAGGAAGAGTCGGCGGAGGCCGACGCCGAGCCTGCCGGCGAGTCGCAAGACGAACCGCAGTCGTAGAATCACGCGGTGGTCCTGGGCCCGCGGTTCCTGATAGAGGCCGGATTCATCATCGCCGTCGCCGTCGTCGCCGGAATCGAGCGCGTCGGTACGTGGTCGATCATCGGGTTCGTCGCGGGAGCGTGGCTCGTCGTTGCGATCGTCGAGGTCGGGCTCTGGGCCCGGAGTGCGAAAGTCAGGGGTCTGGCCCCGCAGGGGCCAGACCCCAGCAGTTCGATGCCGCCGGAGCCCGAGCCAAAACCGGTCGTCGTGCGTCCGGAACCTGTGCCGACCCCCGAACCACCGCGGATCGCCGCGGCACCGCCGCCGCCTGAACCGGAGCCCGAGCCGGAGCCCGAGCCGGAGCCGGAGCCGGAGCCCGAGGTCGCCTACCTGCCGCTGAGCGAGGCGCCCAGGGAGTGGAACCTCTGGGAGCTCGAGCGCGCAACCCGTGACCATGCGACTGACGACCTCGCGCGCAACGAGGAGCGCGCTTACCTCCTGATGTACCTACGCGAGTTCGCAGGCCCGGACGGGACGCTGCCCGCCGACTTCGACGGGCTCGTGCGCGACGCGTTCGGCGACCTGCTCCGCGTCGTCGCGACGTGACGCCCGCCCTCGTCCAGCGCGCGGTCTGGCTGGCGGGAATCTGCTTCGTCGCCGCGATCGCCGCGGTCGCGATCACGCGCCGCGACAGTGAGAGCGCGAAGAAGCTTCCCGGCGCCGTCGTGGTCCCCGGCACGAAGAACGGCTACTACACGGCGCGCGCAGCCCCTTACTCGCCGACGGACGCACATCCGCGAACGGCGTGCGGTCGGCCCTTCCTGCAAAGGACGCAAGGTGTCGCGCATCCGGTGCTGCCGTGCGGCGTGCGGCTGTACATCCGCTACCACGGCAAGGAGGTCCTCACGCAGGTGATCGACCGCGGCCCGAACGTCCCGGGCCGCGAGTTCGACGTGACGAAAGCGCTCGCAAATCGCCTTGGGCTGCACGGCACGCAGACGATCGAGTGGAGATTCGCCAGATAGGCGCTACTCTGCGAGAGCCCGATCCTGTTCGTGGCTCGCGCATTCCAACGTAGAACCAACACCATCGCTGAGGGAGCCTGCGTCCGGCGAGGCGTTTCGCCGAAACCGGCAAGGCACCCACCTGGCATGACCAGGTTCACAGCGGGCGCGGGCCACGGCAGGATCTGGGTCGGAAAAACCGGCGCTTCGCGCCATGATGTTTTTCCGCCCACGAGAGCGTTCGTGTGCGAGCGCCGGCAAAGCCGGCACTCGCGGCGATTGCCGCTAGCCTGGCTTTGTGGATCAGGTTCTTGGAGATTCGGCGCGTGGCTCGGACTTCGCTCTCGTTCGGCTCACCCTCGACCGGAATCGGATCGTCGATGCTGACGCGCCTGGGCTCGAGCGGTCGCTCGTCGGGCTGACGCTGCTCGACGCGGCGGCCGTCGGCGGGGAGACGCTTCCTGTCGACGCGCTGGCGAACGCGATCGGGCCCGTGTTCCGCGCCGAGCGCTCGCCCGGGCGCACAGCCGTCGCCATGAGCGGCGGGGTCGACAGCGCGGTCGCGCTGCTGCGTTCGCTTCCGAATGCGATCGGCGTCACCTTGCGCCTCTGGCTCGACCCGGACGGACCTGACGCAGAGCGTGCATGCTGCTCGCCGGAGGCGGTGATCGCCGCGCGCGAGACGTGCCATGCGCTCGGCGTCCCGCACGTCACGCTCGACCTGCGTGACGACTTCCGCCGCTCCGTCGTCGATTCGTTCGTGCGCGGCTACGAGCGCGGCGAGACCCCCAACCCCTGCATCCGCTGCAACGGCGCCTTCCGCTTCGGGCAGCTACTCGCGTTCGCGCGTCGCGCAGGCGCCGACAGGCTTGCAACCGGGCACTACGCACGCATCGTCGAGCGCGACGGCCGCCGTCTGCTCGCGCGCGCGGTCGACCCGGAGAAGGATCAGTCCTACATGCTCGGGCAGCTCGATCCCGGGAAGCTCGACCGGATCGTGTTCCCGCTCGGCGAGCAGACCAAGGCCGAGACTCGCGCCGAGGCGGAGCGTGCAGGCCTCGCGGTCGCGACGCGCGGCGAGAGCCAGGAGGCGTGCTTCCTCGCCGGGGACGACTACCGCGCGTTCCTCGAGCGCCGCGGTCTCGCTCCCGCCGAGGGTGCAATCGTCGACGAGGACGGCAACGAGCTCGGCCGCCACTCGGGGCACTGGCGCTTCACGCCCGGACAGCGAAAGGGACTCGGCGTCGCAGCCTCTCAACCGCTCTACGCCCTGAGCTCGGACGCCCGCACGAATACCGTCGTCGTCGGCCCGCGCTGCTCGCTGGCGCGCACGACGGTCGACGTGGCAGGACGCCTCTACCTGCCGGTCGAGCACGCCGACGTGAAGCTGAGGTATCGGTCGGACTCCGTCGCTGCCCGCGTCGAGGCGACGGCCGACGGCTTCCGCCTCCGGCTCGCCGCGCCGAGCTACGGCGTCGCGCCGGGCCAGGCGGCCGTCCTCTACGACCGGGACGCGGTCGTCGGGGCCGGGTTGATCCGCCAGAGCGCCTAACATCCACGGCGGGTGAACTTCCTAGCGCTCACCCGCGCAACCGACGTTGCCGCTCGGCCGTTGTATTCAAGGGGTCGGACTGGAGGGACACGTTGAGCGGTGACGAGATCTCACTCACCTTGCCCGCGGACGAGGCGTTTCATCGCGTCGCGCACCTCGTGCTGGGCGGGCTGGCGGTCCGCCTCGATCTGACCTTCGAGCACCTCGAAGACCTCGAGCTCGCTCTCGATGCGCTGCTCCAGCGCCGTGCCGGCGCGGAGGAGGTCACCTTGCGCGTGGAGGTGCTCGACGGCGAACTGCGCACGACCGTCGGTCCCTTCGCTGCGGTCCGCGACGACCTCGAGCGCGGCGGCTTCGAAGCGTTGAACCTGTCGCGCATCCTCGGCGCCGTTTGCGACGCCGTCGACATAACCGACGACGACGGCTCGCAATGGGTGCAGCTGACCAAGCGCGTGAGCGCCCTGGAGGGTGCGGGCGGATGAGCGAATCCGACAGGGTTCTGCTCCGCCGCTACCACGAGGAGGGCGATCTCCAAGCGCGCGAGCAGCTGATCGAGCAGTACATGTCGCTCGTGCGCTCGCTGGCGCGCCGGTACTCGTACCGCGGGGAACAGCTCGAGGACCTCGTGCAGATCGGGGCGATCGGGTTGATCAAGGCGATCGACCGCTTCGATCTCGACCGCGGCGTCGAGCTGACGACGTACGCGACGCCGAACATCATCGGGGAGATCAAGCGGCACTTCCGCGACAAGGGCTGGTCGGTGCGCGTGCCGCGCGGGCTGCAGGAGCTGAACGTGCAGCTGTCGAGGCTCGTCGAGCAGCTGACGGTGCAGCTCGGACGCTCGCCGACGATCAGCGAGCTCGCGAAAGCGGCCGGCACGGAGGAAGAGGAGGTGCTCGAGGCGCTCGAGTCGGGACGCGCGTACTCGTCGCTCTCGCTCTCGTCCGGCGGCGGACAGGAGGACGGCGAGGAGCTGGACCCGCTCGAGTCGATCGGCACCGAGGAGCACGAGTACGAGGTCTCGGAGGACCGCGCGGTGCTGGCGCCGGGCTTCCGCGTCCTCGACGAGCGCGAACGCCGGATCCTGCACCTGCGCTTCTTCAAGGGGTTGACCCAGTCGCAGATCGCCCAGCAGGTCGGCATCTCGCAGATGCACGTGTCGCGCTTGATCCGCCGCTCGCTCGAGAAGATCCGCGAGGAGATCGTCGACGAGGAGGAAGTGGAGCCGAAGGCCGCGCGTCGTTGAACATCGACGAGCAGGCGTTCGTCCGCGAGCAGTACGCGACCGAGGACAGGCTCCGGGCGCGCAAGTCGGCCTACGAGAACGCGGAGGGCGACGATCCACGCCAGTTCGCCTTCGAGGCGATCGCCGAGGTGCGGCCTCGGCGCGTGCTCGAGGTGGGCGGCGGCGAGGGCGAGCTGGCCGAGCGAGTGCAGCAGGAGCTCGGCGTCGAAGTGTTCGGCATCGACCAGTCGGAGCGGATGGTCGAGATCCAGCGCACCAAGGGGATCGACGCGCGCGTCGGCGACGTGCAGGAGCTACCGTTCTACGACGGCGAGTTCGATGTCGCGCTGGCGGCTTGGATGCTCTACCACGTGCCCGATCTCGACCGCGGCCTCGCCGAGCTCGCGCGAGTGCTCAGGCCGGGCGGCAGGCTCGTAGCCGTCACGAACGCACTCGACCACCTGCAGGAGCTCTGGGACCTGGCAAAGCGGGCGACGACGATGCTGCGGTTCACTTTCCGCAGCGAGAACGCGGAGGAGGCGCTCGGCCGCCACTTCGCGCGGGTCGAGCGCCGTGACGCGCGCGGCTGGGTGACGATGGACGACGCGGCCGTGCGCCGCTTCGCCGGGAGCTGGGATGCACTCGCGCCCCTCGTGAGGATGCCGCCGCTGGGCGAGCCGCTCCGCGTCCGCCGTCACAGCACCGTCTTCGTGGCCCACAAGGTCACCTCCTAGCCCGCACCTACAATCGGCGACGTGCAATCGTCGGCGGAGCTACGTGCGGGCTTCCGTGCCTTCTTCGAGTCGAAAGGCCACGCCTTCCGGCCCTCGGCGTCGCTGATCCCCCGTGCGGACGACCGCTCGACGCTCCTGACGAGTGCCGGCATGCAGCCCTTGATGCCGTTCTTCCTCGGCCGCGAGCAGCCGCCCGCGCCGCTCCTGACGACCGTGCAGAAGTGCTTCCGCACGCCGGACATCGACGAGGTCGGCCTCGACGGCCACCACCTGACGTTCTTCGAGATGCTCGGCAACTTCTCGTTCGGGCAGTACTTCAAGGAGGGTGCGATCGAGCTCGCGTGGGAGTTCGTCTTCGACCACCTGAAACTCGATCCCGAGAAATTCTGGGTCAGCGTCTTCGCCGGCGATCCGGAGCTCGGGCTCGGCGAGGACGAGGTCGCCTACAAGAAGTGGGAGCAGATCGGCCAGCCGCCCGAGCGCATCGTCCTGCTGCCCCGGGCAGAGAACTTTTGGTGGGTCGGAGGCCCCGGCCCGTGCGGCCCCGACACCGAGATGTACTACGACCGCGGCGAGGAGGTCGGCTGCGGCGAGCCCGACTGCAAGCCGAGCTGCACGCGCTGCGAGCGTTTCCTCGAGTTCTGGAATCTCGTATTCATGTCGTACGAGCTGCATGCCGACGGCAAGCTGACGCCCCTCCCCAAGCAGAACGTCGACACGGGCATGGGCGTCGAGCGCACCGCCGCGGTTCTGCAGGACGTCATGACGCTGTACGAGACCGACGTCTACCAAGCGATCATGCGCTGGATCGCCGACGAGAGCGGCGTCGCATACGGCGACTCGCCGGAGGCGACGAAGGCGCACCGCATCCTTGCCGATCACGGCCGCGGCATGACCTTCCTCGCCGCGGACGGCGTCGCGCCCTCGAACGAAGGACGCGGCTACGTGATGCGCCGGATCGTCCGCCGGGCGGTCCAGCAGGCCGGCCGCGTCGGCCTCGAGCCGCCGTACCTCGCTCGCCTCGCCGACGTCGTGATCGAGGAGATGAAGTCCGGCTACCCCGAGCTGGAGGAGCACCGCGACGAGATCCACCGCATCCTCTCCGCCGAGGAGGAGCGCTTCGGGCAGACGCTCGCGCGTGGGATGCGGCTGTTCGAAGAGGTCGCGGAGCAGGGCGGCGACATCTCCGGCGAAGACGCGTTCAAGCTCCACGACACCTACGGCTTCCCGCTCGAGCTGACGCAGGAGCTCGCGCGCGAGGGCGGCCTCGGCGTCAACGAGGAGGAGTTCACGAAGCTGATGGAGGAGCAGCGCGAGCGCTCGCGAGCCGCGGGCGCCGCCGTCGAGTTCCAGGTCGAAGGTCCGAAGACCGACTTCGTCGGCTACGAGAAGACGGACGTGCTCACGGCCATCTCGGCGTTCCACGATCGTGGCGACGGCCTGTTCGAGGTGAAGCTGTACGAGTCGCCGTTCTACCCCGCGGGCGGCGGGCAGGTATCGGACACCGGCTACATCGTCAACGAGGAGAGCGGGGCCGAGGCGACGCTACGCGAGGCGATCCGGCTCGAGGGTGACGACCAGGTGCTCGTGTTCGAAGGCAGTGGCTTCAAGCACGGCGATCGTGTGCGCGCCGTCGTCCCCTGGTCGCACCGCTTCCCGACGATGGCGAACCACACCGCGACGCACCTCCTGCACAAGGCCTTGCAGGACGTGCTCGGCGACCACGTCCGCCAGGCCGGGTCTGCAGTACGGCCGGACAAGCTGCGCTTCGACTTCACGCATCCGCAGCAGCTCACGCACGAGGAGCGCGCGGAGATCGAGCGCCGCGTGAACGAGAAGATCTTCGAGAACCTGCCCGTGCACGCGTTCGTGACGCCGATCGAGGAGGCGCGCAAGCTCGGCGCGATGATGCTGTTCGGCGAGAAGTACGGCGACCAGGTGCGCGTGATCGAGATCCCCGGCTACTCGCGGGAGCTCTGCGGCGGCACCCACGTGCGCTGGACCGCCGAGATCGGGCCGTTTGCGATCCTGTCGGAGGGCTCCGTCGGTGCGGGCGCGCGCAGGATCGAGGCGCTGACCTCGGGCGAGGCCTACGCCTTCCTCCACGGCGCGCGCCTGGAGGCGGACGAGCTCCGGCAGGAGCTCGAGACCGTGCGCCGGGAAGCCCGCAAGCCGAAGGCGGAAGCGGGAACCGACTTCACGATCGTCGAGCGCGAGAGCGACGTCGTGCTCGTCGAGGCGAGGGCCTTGAAGGGCGGCCCGCTGCGCGATCTCTCCGACCGGCTGCGGCAGCAGGAGAAGGCGGCCGGCGTGATCGTGGGCTCGGTCGACGATGGGCGCGCCTACCTGGTGGTGAATCTCGACGAGTCGCTCGTCGGCAAGGGGCTCGACGCGTCACAGCTCGTGCGCGAGATCGGACACCACATCGGCGGCGGCGGAGGCGGCAGGCCGACGCTCGCGGAGGCGGGCGGCAAGAACCCGGCCGGCCTGCGTGCCGCGTTGGAGGCCGGGCGGCAGGCGATCGCGGCCGCGCTGAAGTGAAGGTCCTGGCGCTCGACTACGGCCGGGCGCGCACCGGCGTGGCCGTCTCGGACCCCACCGGCACGATCGCGCGGCCCGTCGGCGTGGTCGAGCGGGCCGGGAGCGACGGAGGCCTCGCCGAGCTCGCGGCGCTCGTTCGCAAGCACGAGGTCGAGCGCGTCGTCGTGGGCCTGCCGCTGACACTGCGCGGCGAGCGTGGCGAGCAGGCGCGCGAGACGGAGCAGTTCATGAAAGCGCTCGGCGCTGCGGTGGGCGTGCCCGTCGTCCCGTTCGACGAGCGCTTCACGACCGACCTGGCGGAGCAAATGGCGGCGGCGGACGCGGAGCAAGACGCGCGCGCGGCGGCGCACCTGCTGTCGAGCTACCTGACGTGGGCGAGCGCCAGGGCGTAATCCCACCGCGGCCCGGACGGCCGCCGCAACGCCCGGATCCGCGCCAGCTGGCACGGCGCCGGGTGCTCGCGCTCGGCGTGCTGCTCCTGCTGCTCGGCGGGCTCGGCTGGCTCGCCGTCGCGGCGATCGGCGGGGGCGAGGAGGACAAGACCGACGCCGGCCCGACCACCAGCTCGAGCACGCTGGTCTATCGAACGGTGACGAAGACGACCGCCACCGGGACGGTCGAGACCGTGATCGCGATGCCGAAGCCCTTCCACATCGTGTTCCCGGAAGGGTTCACCCGGCGTGAGATGGCCGGCCGCGTGGCGGCGGTCAAGAAGATCGCGGAACGCAAGCGGCACGTGCGCTCCCACCTCGCCAAGCGGACGTACCTCGCAGCGACGCGGACGCCGCGCGTCCCGTCCTGCTTCCACGGCAGGGTGCGGACGATCGAGGGCTTTCTCTTCCCGGCGACCTACGAGTTCTTCCCGCAGACGACCTCGGCGGAGCTTGCGAACGAGCAGCTCGACGCCTTCTGTCAGAAGTGGGAGCAGGTCGACCTGGGCTACGCGCAGACGAGGAACCTGACCCCCTACGACGTGCTGATCATCGCGTCGATGGTCGAGAAGGAGACGCTCTCGCCGGACGAGCGGCAGCTCGTGTCGGCGGTCATCTACAACCGCCTGCACGCGCGCATGCCGCTCGGCATCGACGCGACGCTGCGCTACGGGCTCGACATCCCGCCGACGGAGTCGATCCACGAGTCGCAGCTCCAGAGCGCCTCCCCGTACAACACGCGCAACCATGTCGGGCTGCCGCCGACGCCGATCGCGAATCCCGGCCTAGCGTCCCTGCAGGCGGCCGCGCATCCCGCTCATGTCAACTACCTCTACTTCGTCCGCAAGCCGGACAAGAAGCACCACTTCTTCACGGCGAGCTTCAAAGCGTTCCAGGACTACGCGAACGCACACGGCTACGGCGGGCCTTGATCTCGGGCGGCACGCGGCTCGTCGGCCTGCTCGGCGATCCCGTGTCGGGCTCGCTGTCGCCCGTGATGCAGAACGCTGCGTTCGCCGCGCGCGGGCTCGACTGGGCGTACGTCGCGCTCCCGGTTGCGGCGGAGCGCCTCGAGGACGCGCTCCGCGGTCTGGTCGCGCTCGGCTACGCCGGCGCCAACGTGACGACGCCGCACAAGCTCGCCGTCGCGACGCTCGTCGAGGCCGAGGTCCCGTCGGTGAACACGCTCGTCGTCCGTGACGGTCGGCTGCACGGGTCGAGCACGGATGCGGCCATCCTGGACGAGCTCGAGTTCGAGCGTGCTGCGATCCTGGGGGACGGCGGGTCGGCGGCGGCGTTCGCGGCGGCGCTTCCGGAGGCACGCCGGTTCGCGCGCCGCGGGACGTGGCCGCCCGACATCGGAGACGTCGATCTCGTCGTCAACGCGACCTCCGAGCGGGACGAGGTGCTCGTCGAGCTCGAAGCCGGCCAGACCCTCGTCGACCTTCCCTATCCCGCGACGGCGACAGCGCGCGCGGCCGGCGGGCGTGGTGGGCGGGTGGTCGACGGCCTCGCGGTCCTCGTTGCTCAGGGCGCGGCGGCGTTCGAGGTCTGGACGGGGATCTCGGCCCCCCGGGAGGTCATGCGTGCGGCCCTGTCGTAGGCTTGTTGGGTGGCGTTGAGCTTGGTCACCGCCGGCGAATCCCACGGCCCGGCGCTCGTCGCGATCGTGACCGGCCTGCCCGCGGGGCTCGTACTCGACCGGGAGGCGATCGACGCGGATCTCCACCGCAGGCAGCAGGGCTATGGGCGCAGCCCACGACAGAAGATCGAGCAGGACCGAGTGGAGGTGCTCGCCGGGCTCCGCCACGGGCGGACGCTCGGCACGCCGCTCGCGCTCGTCGTGCGCAACCGCGACCACGCGAACTGGGAATGGGGGATGAGCCCGTGGCCGCCTGAGGGCGAGCCGTCCGGCAAGGGAACGAAGCCCGTCACGCTTCCCCGGCCGGGTCACGCCGACCTCGCGGGTGCGCTCAAGTACGGGCTCCCCGACGTGCGCGACGCGCTCGAGCGGGCGAGCGCCCGGCACACCGCTGTGGTCGTCGCAGCGGGCGCCGTTGCGAAGGCGCTTCTCGCCGAGCTCGGCGTCAGCGTGACCGGGAGGGTGCTGTCGGAAGACCTCCAGCAGCGCGTCGACGAGGCGCGGGCCGACCGGGACACGATCGGGGGCGTCGTCGAGGTGCGCGCGCACGGCGTTCCGCCGGGTCTCGGTTCGTACGCCACCAAGGAGGAGCGGCTCGATGCGCGCCTCGCGGCGACGCTGATGGGGACGCAGGCCGTCAAGGGCGTCGAGGTCGGCGAAGGGTTCGAGCTCGCCGGGAAGCGTGGCTCGGCCGCCCACGACGAGATCCTGCGCGACGACCGCGGCCTGTATCGCGAGACGAACCGGGCCGGTGGGATCGAGGGCGGCATCTCGAACGGGGAGGAGATCGTCGTGCGTGTGGCGATGAAACCGCTCCCGACGCTGATGCGGCCGCTCGCGTCCGTCGACCTGCAGACAGGCGAGCCTGCCGAGGCGCTCGTCGAGCGCAGCGACACTGCGGCGGTCGAGGCGCTCGCGGTGGTGGCAGAGGCGTGTGTCGCGTGGGAGCTCGCGTATGCCGCGCGGGCGAAGTTCGGCGGCGACGCGCTCGGCGACTTCGTCGGCGCCTATCGCGCGTACCTGGAGCGGATCGACTGGCAGCCACGCACGCGCTGAACCGGCACCTCGCGCTCGTGGGCTTCATGGGCGCGGGCAAGTCGACGCTCGGGCCGCAGGTCGCCGAGCGACTCGGTCGTCCCTTCATCGACCTCGACCGCGATCTCGAGCAGGACCTCGGCACGACGATCCCGGAGTTCTTCGAGCAGCGCGGCGAGTCCGAGTTCCGCATGCAGGAAGAGGGACACGCGATCGCGGCACTGCGCCTGCCCGACCCCGCCCTGATCGCGCTCGGCGGCGGCGCCGTGCAGACGCCCTCGATCCGGCACGAGCTCCGGGACCGAGCGTTCACGGTCCTGCTGGAGGTCGATGCCGAGACGGCGTGGGAGCGCAGCAGCGGCAGCGGGCGTCCGCTCGCGCAGGACGAGTCCGAATTCCACGCGCTCTACGAGCGACGGCGTGAGCTGTACGACGAGGTGGCGGACGCGCACGTCTACGACGCCGACGAGATCGTCCTTGCCGCCGCCGGAGTGCACGTCCACACCGGCGCGCTCGAGCGGCTCGGGTCGCTCGTTCCCGGTGAAGGCGCAGTCGCGCTCGTCTGCGACCCACACGTCGGCGGGATCTACGGAGCCGCGGCGCAGGTCGCACTCGGGTCCCGGCTCGCCTCGGTGCACGAGCTCCCGCAAGGGGAAGCCGCGAAGACGGCGGCAGTCGCTGAACGGCTCTGGAGCGAGCTGCGGCTCGACCGCGACGGCGCGATCGTCGCGCTCGGCGGCGGCAGCACTACCGACGTCGCCGGCTTCGTCGCTGCGACCTATCTGCGCGGCGTGGACTGGATGGCCACGCCGACGACCCTGGTCGGCCAGGTCGACGCTGCCATCGGCGGCAAGACCGCGATCGACCTCCCGCAGGGGAAGAACCTCGTCGGCGCCTTCCACTGGCCGGTACGCGCCGCCGTCGATCCCGTCACGCTCGAGACGTTGCCCGAGGAGGAGCGCCGCGAGGGGATGGCCGAGGTCGTGAAGACCGGCCTGCTCGCCGGCGAGAGTTTCTGGGACTTGGCCACGCCCGATCTCGTGCGTCGGTGCGCGGCGTTCAAGGCGGCCGTGTGCCTACGCGATCCGCACGAGCACGGGGAGCGGGCGATCCTCAACCTCGGGCACACGTTCGCGCACGCGCTCGAAGCGGCGGCGGGCTACGAGGGACTGGCGCACGGGCGTGCCGTTGCCCTCGGGCTGCTCGCCGCGCTCCGTCTCTCCGGCCGGACGACCGACGTCGTCGAGGAGGTGCTGTCACCTCAGCCGGCGCGTGTCGACCGCGAGCGCGCCTGGGCTGCCTTGCAGCGCGACAAGAAGGTGCGCGGCGGTGAGCTTCGTCTCGTCCTTCTGCGCGACGACGGGCCGGTGGTGGAGACGCGTCCTGACCCGGAGGTGCGCGCCGCTCTGGACGAGCTGATCGCCGAGTAGAGTGCCCGCGCCATGCAGGTCGTCGTCCTCAACGGGGTCAATCTCGATGTGCTCGGCCGGCGCGACCCGGCGATCTACGGCGGCCTCTCGCTGTCGGAGCTCGAGACGCGGATCTACGAGTGGGCCTCGGAGCTCGGCTGCCACGTGCGCTGCCGCCAGACGAACCATGAGGGCGAGTACGTGTCCTGGTGTCACGACGCCTTCGATTGGGCCGACGGCGTGGTCGTCAACCCCGGCGCGTGGTCGCACTACTCCTATGCGATCCGCGACGCGCTCGAGCTGCTGAAGGTGCCTTTCGTCGAGGTGCATCTCTCGAACATCGAGGAGCGCGAAGAGTGGCGGCGCACGTCGGTGCTCGCCGACCTGGCGGCGAAGCGCGTGATCGGCAAGGGATCGGACGGCTACCGTGAGGCGCTCGAGTTCCTCGTACAACGCAGTGGAGGTGAACCGTGAATCCGAGGATCGAACGGCTGCGCGAGTCGCTCGAGGAGCCGCTGCTCGTCACGAACCCGACGAACATCTACTACCTCTTCGGCTTCAAGAGCTCGAACGCGGCATTGCTCGTCGAGCAGGAGGGCGTGCGCCTCTTCACGGACTTCCGCTACGCGGAGGCCGCGCGTTCCGTCGAGGACGTCGAGTTCCAGGAGACGAAGCGCGCGCTGCTGTGGGATCTCGCCGAGCGGCTCTCCGGCCGGATCGGATTCGAGGCTGATTTCGTCACCTACTCCGGCTACGAGACGCTCGGTTCCGGATCGGTCGAGCCGGTGCCGCGACGCCGCCTCGTCGAGCGGCTGCGCGCGGTGAAGGACGAGCAGGAGCTCACGGCGATCAAACGGGCGTGCGAGCTGACCGACCGCATGTTCGAGCGTCTCTCCGAGGAACGGTTCGTCGGACGGAGCGAGCTCGACCTCGCCTGGACGATCGGGCAGCTCTTCCACGAGGAGGGCGCACACTCGGTCGCGTTCGAGAGCATCGTCGCGTCGGGCCCGAATGCGGCGCGCCCGCATGGGCGGGCGACCGAGCGTGAGATCCAGGCGGGCGAGACGGTCGTGATCGACACGGGCTGCACCGTCGACGGTTACTCGTCGGACTACACGCGCACATTCGTGACGGGCTCCGTCGACGGCGTGATCAAGGAGGCGTACGAGGTCGTCCTCGCTGCACAACAGGCCGGTCTCGAGGCGATTCGGTCCGGGATCGCGGGAGTCGATGCGGACGCGGCAGCCCGGCGTGTCGTCGACGGGACCGCGTTCGCCGGCACGTTCGGGCACGGCCTGGGGCACGGGCTCGGGCTGGAGGTGCACGAGGCGCCGCGCATGTCGACGGAATCCACGGACACGCTCGCCCCGGGCAACGTCGTCACCGTCGAGCCGGGGATCTACCTCGAGGGCCGCGCCGGCATCCGCATCGAGGACGACGTCGCGGTGGTGGACGGCGGCGTCGACAACTTCACCGGGTTCCGCAAGGACCTGATCAGCGTCGATTAGCCTCTCGTCGCCATGGCCGAGACCGTCAACACGAACCAGTTCAAGAACGGGATGCACATCGAGCTCGAGGGCGGCGTCTGGCGCATCGTCGCGTTCCAGCACGTGAAACCCGGCAAGGGCGGCGCGTTCGTGCGGACGAAGCTGAAGGGGCTCGACAGCGGCGCGGTCGTGGACCGGACGTTCCGCGCGGGGGAGAAGTTCGCGCGCGTGCGGACGGAGACGAAGGACGTGCAGTACCTCTACGACGCCGGCGACGAGGTCGTGTTCATGGACCAGGACACGTATGAGCAGACGTCCCTGCCGCACGGCATGGTCGAGGACGCGCTCGAGTTCATGCAGCCGTCCAGCTCGGTGCAGATGATGCTGGTCAACGGCCGGCCGTCCGGCGTCCAGCTGCCGGCGTCGGTGGAGCTGACCGTCTCCGAGACGGAGCCCGGCGTGAAGGGCGACACCGTCTCGAACGTGACGAAGCCGGCGACGCTCGAGACCGGGGCGGTCGTGCAGGTGCCGCTGTTCGTGAACACGGGCGACCGCATCAAGGTCGATCCGCGCGAGAGGCGCTACATTTCCCGCGCCTAGAAGCCGTGGGCGAGCTCTTTCACAGCTTCGAGGACGCGTGGGCGTACTTCGTCGCGCGCCATGAGCCGCTGGAGTCGTTCTGGGCCGGGCTCTCGGACGATCCGGATGAGCTGCTGCGACTTTGGTTGATCATCCCGCCGGACGAAGTGAAGGCGGCCGTGCGCGCGGTACAGGCGTCCTTTCGCGGGCTCGACTGGATCGCACCGCTGCCCGAGTACTTCCTCCACGTCTCGGCCGGAGCAAGCGCCGCGGACTGGAGCTCGCTCGCGCCGTTTCCGATCAGCTACCGGCGCGCAAACTGCTTCCACGACGCGATCATCGTCGAGGCACACGCGGACGGGGCGTTTCTGCCGCCACCGTTCCTGCCTCACCTGAGCATCGGCTACTTCCGGCGTCCGGAGAGCGCCGAAGGGTTGCGCGAGGCCGTGCTCCCGTTTCGTGACGTGGAGCTCGGGACCGGCATGGTTGAAGAGGTCGTGCTGTGCGACGTCCCGATCGGGAAGACGACCTTCTTCGAGCCGTGGCGCGTCGTCGCCACGGTTCGCCTCGAGGGTTAGCCGGACAGGGCGCGGTCGAGCGCGGCGGCGCCGTCTTCGAGAATCGGCTCGCCGTGCGAGACGAGCACCAGCTCGACCGGCAGCTCGGACAGGCGCTCGCGCAGCTGGGGCTTCAGCTCCGTGCGCGCCCACTCCTGCTCATCCTTGGGGAACCAGCCGATCGAGAGCTCGACGCCGCCGTCGCGTCCGATCAGCAGGTCGCCCGACACGAGCGCGCGATGCGGTTCGAGAAAGAAGAGCGCCTCCATCCAGTCGCTGCCCCTGACGACCTCGGCATGGACGCCGCGCGGCAGCTCGCCCTTCTCCTCCGGTCGCCACAGCGTCGCGTGGTAGCGGTCGAGCACCGCTGCGACGCTGCGCTCGTGCCAGTGCACGGTCAGCAGCACGTGCAGCGGCCGGCCGGAACGCTCGACGTCGCGATCGAGCGCGGCCCAGAACGCCTCCTCGTCGTCTGTGGGGACGAGCGGATCGACGACGACGACGGAGTCCTCGAGCTCCGCGTAGACGGACGCGACCTCCGGCCCCCAGTGCTCTGCATGATCCCATTCGGGATGCGACGCCGTCCAGCGCCACAACCCCGGGCGCAGCTCGCGTACCTCCATCCGCAAAACCTATCTCGGCCGAAGGGAGTCGTTCTTCGGCGTGCGCAGCTCTCCAATGAGGTGTGTTAGCCGGACACGCGGGCAGAGCCCGCGCGTCCTCTGGGCGGCGTCGCCGAGTCGCCGCCTTGTACGGGCGCTAGGCTCCCCGCATGCCGGGCCTAGCCGACACGACCGTCCGCCTCCTGGGCCAGGAGCCACTGGCGGGGCGGCTCCCGACGGCCGAGCAACTGCGGATCGCGGAGGTTCTCGACCGAGCCGGCTTTGCGTACCTCGAGGTATCCGGGGGCGGCTGTTTCGAGAGCGCCGTCCGGCGAGGCGTCGAGAGCCCGTGGGAGCGAATCCGCGCGCTCAAGGCCCGCGTCAAGACGCCGCTGGGCCTCGCCCTGCGCGGTCGTTTTCTCGTCGGCTCGCGCCCGGTTGACGACGACTTCATCCGCCGCTTCATCGCGTCCGCGGCCGCGAACGGGATCGAGGTGTTCCGCCTGCACGATCCGCTGAACGACGTCTCGAATCTCCGCGAGGCGGCCGACGCGGTCGACAAGGCGGGCGGCGAGTTCGAAGCGGGTCTGGTGTACAGCCCCGGGCGCACGGGGGAGACCGATCCGCTGATGGAGCAGGCGCGCGAGCTGCCGAATCTCGGCGCCGCCCGTGTGCTGCTGCACGATCCCACGGGCTCGCTGCAGCCTCACCGCGCCGCCGAGTTGGTGCGAGGCCTGCGCGAGGCGACCGGTCTCCCGGTGGGGATCTACTGCCAGGGCTCGGCCGGCAACGCCCTCGCGGCTGCGCTCGAAGCAGCGCGCGCGGGCGCGGAGCTGATCGCTTGCGCCGTGTATCCGATCGCGCTGACCCTCCATCGAGTCTCGGGAGAGGCGATCGCGGAGGCGCTGACCGGGCTCGGATTGGAGTGCGACGTCGACGTCTCGGCTCTGTGGGCCGCCTCCGACGTCGTGGACGAGTACATCGGCGACGAGCCTCTGAAGCCGCTCGCGCCACGCATCGCGGTGCGCGCCGCGCAGCACGACCTTCCGGCAAGCCTCGTCGCCGCGCTCGAGTCGAACCTGCGCGCGCAGGCCGCCGCGGACCGCCTCGACGAGGCGATCGAGGAGCTAGTCCGGATCCGCGCGGAGGTCGGCTACCCGCCGCTCGCGTCGCCGATCGGGCAGGTGCTCGGCTCGCAGGCGCTGATCAACGTGCTCGCCGCGAGCCGCTACGCCGTCGTCGTCGACGAGGTCAGGCTGCTGGTCGAGGGCCGGCTCGGCACGCCTCCGGCGCCGGTGGACAAGAACGTCGCACGCGCCGTGGCGCTGACCGCGGACCCGGAGTCGGCCGAGGACGCCGCCGCGCTCGGTCTGCAAGAGGTGCGAGCCCAGGCCGAAGGTATCGCCTCCAGCGAGGAGGAGCTCCTCTTGCTCGGAATGTTCGGCGACGACGCCGAACCATTGCTGCGCACGATCCGCGGCCGGTCTTCCGGCGAGGAGGCGCTTGGAGCGGGCGGCGTCGACCAAGCCCGCGCGGAGCGAATCCGGGAGCTCGTCCGCATCGTCCAGGAGACCGGCATCGGCGAGGTGACGATCGAGGAGGCAGGCATGCGCGTCTCGGTCCGCCGCACCGAGGACCGTGCGCCGCTGGAGGTTGCGGAGGAGGGGCCGCTAGCGGCCGACGAAACCGCGGCCACCGCGTCCGCGCCGTCCTCGAACGGCCTCACCCGCATCGAGGCGCCGATGGTCGGAACCTTCTACCGCGCGCCGCAGCCCGGAGCGCCGCCGTTCGTCGAGGAGGGGCAGGCCGTCGGCGCGGGACAGACGTTGTGCATCCTCGAGGCGATGAAGCTGATGAACGAGGTGAAAGCGGACATCGACGGCATCGTGCGCTCGATCCACGTCGAGAACGCCGAGCCGGTCGAGTTCGGGCAGCTCCTGTTCGAACTGGAGCCCGTCGTCGGGCGTCCTCTAGATGCGCTGTGATGCTTAGCGATGTGGCTGAGATGGCGATTGTTAGTCAAACGGCCGCGCCGGCGAAGCTGGCACGGCCTCTAATGCGGACATCGCAAGCGATGTCCGAGCTGGACGCCCTCTAGGAATGTTCTCGCGGGTTCTCGTTGCGAACCGCGGCGAGGTCGCGGTCCGCGTCATCCGCGCACTGCACGAGCTCGGCATCGAAGCGGTCGCCGTGTACTCCACTGCCGATGCCGGTGCGCTGCACACGCGCCTCGCCGATCGCGCGGTCTGCATCGGGCCGCCCGCGGCCGCGGCGAGCTACCTCAACATCTCGTCTGTCGTCGCCGCCGGCGAGACGACCGGCTGCGAGGCGGTGCATCCCGGCTGGGGCTTCCTCGCCGAGAACCCGGAGTTCGTGCGCGCATGTGAGGACAACGACCTCGTCTTCATAGGGCCGGACGCGGACGTGATGGCGCGGATGGGGGACAAGGTCGAGGCGAAGCGCGAGCTCGCGGACGCCGGCGTGCCGCTCGTCCCCGGCACCGAGTCGGTCGGTCTCGACGAGGCGCGGAAGGCGGCTGCTGAGATCGGCTATCCGGTGCTGCTGAAGGCAGCCGCCGGAGGCGGTGGGAAGGGCATGCGCGCAGTCGAGTCTGCCGACGAGCTCGATCCGGCCTTCGAGCGTGCGGGCGCCGAGGCGCTCGCGGCGTTCGGCGACGGGAGCATCTATCTCGAGAAGCTGATCGCGCCGGCCCGGCACGTCGAGGTTCAGGTTCTCTGCGATGCGGACGGCGGCGTACTGACGCTCGGTGAGCGGGAGTGCTCGATCCAGCGTCGTCATCAGAAGCTGGTCGAGGAGTCGCCGTCGCCTGCGCTCGACGAACAGACACGGGAGGCGATGGAGAAGGACGTCGCGCGTGCGTGCCGTGCGATCGGCTACCTGAACGCGGGCACGTTCGAGTTCCTGCTCGCACCGGACGGGTCCTATTACTTCATCGAGCTGAACGCGCGGCTGCAGGTCGAGCATCCGGTCAGCGAGCTCGTGACCGGGCTCGACATCGTCCGCGAGCAACTGCGGATCGCGTCCGGTGAACAGCTGCACGCCGTTGGCCGCGCGGCGCGACGCGGCCACGCGATCGAGGTGCGCCTGAACGCGGAGGATCCCGCCCGAGGGTTCGCCCCCTCGCCCGGCGTGATCGAGCGTCTCAAGGTGCCGCTCGGGCCGGGGATCCGCCTCGACACGCATGTCGAGGAGGGCGCGGTGATTCCGCCCTACTACGACTCGCTGATCGCCAAGCTGATCGTCTGGGACGAGACGCGTCCGCTCGCGATCGAGCGTGCGCTGCGCGGCCTCGGAGAGCTCGAGGTGCGCGGCGTCGCGACCACGCGTGACGTGGCGATCGAGATCCTCGACAGCGAGGAGTTCCGCCGCGGCCGGTACTCCACGAGCTTTCTCGAGGAGAAGCAGCTCGCCGCGGTGGGCGCGTCATGAGCTACGTCGTCGAGGGTGCGCGCGGCACGGTCACGGTGACCCCGTCCGCACTGGCCGACCTCGTGGTGACCGCGGCGGAGACGGTGAGCGGCGCGCAGGTCCGCCGCGGGCGGCGCCGGCTCGAGGTCGATCTCGCCGACGGACATGGGCGCGTCCGGCTCGAGCTCTCCGCGCGGTATGGCGTCGTGCTGCCGCAGCTCGCGCGCGAGGTGCAGGAGCGTGTCGCGGCTGCACTGTCTTCGATGTGCCGGGTCGAGGTCGATGCCGTCGACGTGTCCGTGGAGGAGGTCGAATGAGCGGGCGCCGCGCGTCTCGCCGCACCGCGTTGTTTCTCCTCTACCAGTGGGACGTCACCGGCCAGCCGCTCGCATCACTCTACGAAGGCGAGGTGGACGACTTCGCCCGGCAGACGGCCGAAGCCGTGGCCGCCGGTGCGGAGGAGCTGGACGGCCGCATCACGGCGGCGTCGGAGGGCTGGACGGCCGACCGGCTCGGCGCGATCGAGCGGAACATCCTGCGCATCGCGCTCCACGAGCTCGACGGCGACGACGTCCCCGACGAGGTCGCGATCGACGAGGCCGTCACGCTGGCGAAGCGTTACGCCACCGACGACGCCGCCAGGCTCGTGAACGGCATCCTTGGGCGGATCGTGAGGGAGCGGGTGACATGAGCGCCGAGGAGTCGCTGGCGCGCGCCGAAGAGTTGCTCGAGCGGCTCGAGAAGGCACGGGCCGAGCTGGAGCAGCTGTCGCAGGCGGACGACGCCGAACGCGCACTCGATGTCCTGACCGAGCTGGCCGAGCTGAGCAAGGCGATCGAGGAGGAGCTGCAGCGGGCGAAGCGCGAGGCGGAGGCGGGGGCGGATGCGGAGCCCTGACGAGCTCCGCCCGCTCGTCGAAGAGTATCTCGGCGAGCTCGCTCTGACGCCGGAGCTGCACGGACAGGCGGAGTCGGTGCGCTACGCGCTCGTTGGGGGGAAACGCGTGCGCGGCGTCATCTGCCTGGCGACCGCAGAGGCCGCCGGCTCCGACGCGGAGCATGCGCTGCCTGCCGGCGCGGCGCTCGAGCTCGTGCATGCGTTCTCCCTCGTGCACGACGACTTGCCCGCGCTCGACAACGACGCGGAGCGCCGCGGCCGCGCCTCCGCGTGGTCGCAGTTCGGCGAGGCGGTGGCGGTGCTCGCGGGGGACGCCTTGCTCGCGGAAGCGTTCCGGCTGGCACTCTCGTATCCGTTCCCTCACGTGGGGCGTGAGCTTGCGCAGGCGACGCTGGGAATGATCGGCGGCCAGTACCTCGACATCACCGGCACGGCGCCCGACGAGGCGACGCTGCACAAGCTCAAGACGGGCTGCCTGTTTGCGGCGTCGGTCGGCCTCGCGCTCTGGGTTGCCGAGGTTCCGGAGAGTGAGCAGACGCCGTGGCGCGACTTCGGGGACGAGCTCGGCCTGTTGTTTCAGATCGTCGACGACATCCTCGACGGTGACGGCTACGTCATCACGCACGGCGAGGACGGCGCTCGCACGCTCGCCGATCAGGCCGCGGCCCGTGCCCGCGCGCGGCTCGCAGACGTGCCGGCGGACACCTCGGTGCTCGAGGACATCGTGGACGGGCTGGCGACGCGCACGTCGTGAAGACGCGCCCGGCCCGCTTCGTCGTTGCAGTCGGCAGCGGGAAGGGCGGCGTCGGGAAGTCGACGGTCTCGCTGCACATTGCCGCGTCGCTGGGACGCCGTGGACTGGCGGTCGGTCTGCTGGACGCGGATCTCTACGGCCCGGATATCCCGCTCATGGTGAATCTCACGCGCCAGGAGCGTGCCCGGCAATGGGAGTTGTGGCGGCGAACCGGCATTCGCCACGAACCGATCGACCGCGACGGGATCCGGATCATGTCGGTTGGTTTCCTGCTTGGCGAGCGTCAGGCCCTCGCGATGCCCGCGCTCCTTTTGACGGCCGCACTCAAACAGCTCGTCGAGCAGGTTGAGTGGGGCTCGCTCGACGTCCTGCTAATCGACCTTCCACCGGGGACCGCGGATCTTCAGCAGCAGCTTCTCGGCGTCGTCGGACTGGACGGTGCCGTTGTCGTCGTCGGGCCGCAGGACGTCGCGCACCTCGATGCACAGAAGTTCATCGACTTCCTGCGTGACGCCGGTGTCCGAATTCTCGGAGCCGTCGAGAACATGAGCGGCCTCGTCTGTCCCCACTGCGGTGAGCGGATCGAGGTCTTCCCACCCGTTGCGGCCGCGCGGTCGATCTGGTCCGAGGACGTGACGAACCTCGGCAGGATCCCGCTTGATCCGGCGCTCGGCTCCCAAAATGGGCTCGGGGTTCAGCGAGATGCGTTCGACGCGGTGGCCGGCGAGCTGCTGGCCTCGCTCGATCGTCCGGCGGCGTGAAGAAGCGGCTCGACGTGCTCCTCGTCGAGCGCGGTCTGGCCGAGAGTCGCGCCCAGGCTCAGGCCCTCGTGCTGGCGGGACGCGTTCCGGGCTACGACAAACCCGGCACGCAGGTGGACGAGTCGGCCGAGCTCGACGTCGAACGGCCTCCGCCGTACGTCTCGCGCGGCGGCGAGAAGCTCGCGCATGCGCTCGACGCGTTCGGCGTCGAGGCGGAGGGATGCGACTGTCTCGACGTCGGCGCGTCGACAGGAGGCTTCACCGACGTCCTGCTGCAGCGTGGCGCAGCGCGCGTGATCGCGCTCGACGTCGGCTACGGCCAGCTGCACGACCGCCTGCGGCGCGATTCACGCGTGACCGTGCTGGAGCGCTTGAACGCGCGCGAGGTCCGGGAGCTCCCGTTCCCGCCGGAACTGATCGTTGCCGACGTCTCCTTCATCAGCCTGAGGCTGGCCCTGCCGCCGGCCCTCGCCCTGGCCAAGCCGGGGTGGGAAGCGGTGGTGCTCGTCAAACCGCAGTTCGAAGCCGGCCGCGCGGAGGTCGGCAAAGGCGGCGTCGTCCGGGATACGGCCGTGCGGCGGCGCGTGGTGCGGGAGATCGCCGAAGCGGCCCTCGGCTGGGGAGGTGAGGCAGTGGGGGCCGTAGACTCAGGCTTACCCGGGCCGAAAGGCAACCGGGAAGTGTTCCTCCACCTCCGCCAGCGTGAGCGCCCGCACCTCCCCGACGACATCGACGCCCGGATTGCCGCCGCGGTCGGCTAACGCCGTGCGTCGCGCCGCGGTGGTCACGCACGGCAAGCCGCCGACGATCGGCCCTGCGCTCGAGCGGCTCGAGAAGGTGGCGCGGGAGGCGGGCGTCGAGCTGCTGCTCCCGGGCGAGGAGGTCGCGAAGCACGGGTCTGAGGTCGGCGAGCGCGAGGAGGACCTGACGACTGCCGACATCGCCGTCGTCTTGGGCGGGGACGGCACGATGCTGCGTGCGCTCCAGCGTTTCCTCGGGTCGGATGTCCCGGTGATCGGCGTCAACTTCGGGCGTGTCGGCTTTCTCGCCTCGGTCCAGCCGAACGAGCTCGAGTCCGGGCTCGCGCGCGTCTTCTCCGGCGACTACCGCGTCGTCCAGCTGACGACGCTCCAAGTCGAGGTCGACGGCGCGCGCGGCGCGGCGGTGAACGACGTGGTCGTGCTCAGCGGAATCAAGGGCCGGATGATCGAGCTCGGCTGGTCGGTCGGCGGCGAAGACTTGGGCGTGCAGCCGTGCGACGGGATGATCTGCTCGACCCCGTCCGGCTCGACGGCGTACAACCTCTCGAACGGCGGGCCCGTGCTCGTCCGCGGTCTCGACGCGATGGCCGTGACGTTCATCGCCCCGCATTCGCTGCACGCGCGGCCGATGGTCGTCCCGCGCGGGCTCGACCTCGAGATCCGGAATCGCACGCCCGACGTGGCCGCGTCGGTCCTCGTCGACGGCCACGCGCTGGCGGAGGCGCCGACCGGGGCGCCGATCACGATCCGCCTCGGCGAACAGCGCAGCCTCCTCGCGACCCTGCCGGAGGCGACGTTCTTCCGGCGCTACCGCGAGACGTTCGGTTCGTAGCACCAAAGACACGGTCCCGTTGCCCGCGCGTCACACCTCGAGGGCTACGCTCGGCGCATGGGGAGGGAGGTGGGGTGCCCGGTGGCAGACGCGTGTACATCTAAGTCGAACCTGCGCGGGGCCGTTTCTGACGATGGTGTGGCGCCGCCTCGCCGCTTACCATGCGCGGCGGCAGATGCTGCGCCGGCTCCACATCCAGAATCTCGTCCTCATCCACGACGCCGAGCTCGCCCTCGCGCCCGGACTGAACGCCATCACGGGCGAGACCGGCGCAGGCAAGACGATCCTCGCGCAGGCGGTGGGGCTCCTGCTCGGCGCGAAGGGAGACAGCGCCTACATCGGTCCCGACGGCGAGGAGGCGTACGTCGAGGCGGAGCTGGATCTGCCCTTCGGCGTGCTCGAGGACGAGGAGCTCGCCTCGCTCGCGGAGCTGCGCCCGGAGGACGAGGAGGGCCTCGTGCTCGCGCGCCGCGTCTTCGCGGATGGCCGCACGCGGGCCTACGCGTGGGGTCGCGGCGCTGCGCGTGAGGATCTCGCCGCGGTCGGCGAGCGCCTGATCGCGATGTCGGGACAGTTCGAGCAGCGTCGCCTCGGCCGGAGCTCGTACCAGCTGGACGTCCTCGACTCGTTCTGCGGCGAGGATCAGCTACGCCGCCGGGCAGAGGCGCGGTTGGCATGGCGCGAGCTGACGGCGGCACGACGACGGCACGAGGAGCTCAGGGCGGGCGTAGAGGCCGAGGAGGCGCGGCTCGCCGAGCTCCGTGCGCTCGTCGAGGACACCGAGGGCATGGAGGCGGGCGCGGAGGAGAGCCTGCGCGCAGAGCGCGAACGCCTTCGGCATGTCACCGAGCTCGCTCAGGGCGCTGCCGACGCTGCCGAGGCGCTCGCTCCGGACGAGGGCGATGGTGCGGCCGGGCTGACGGCAACTGCCGAGCGCGCGGTTGCTCCGCTCGAGCGTCTGGCGCCCGAGCTGGCGCGAGCCGGAGACGAGTTGCGCGACGCGGAGCTCAGGCTCCGGGAGACGGCGAGCGAGCTGCGAGGCTTCCTGGCAACCCTCGAGGCCGAGCCGGGCAGGCTCGAAGAGATCGAGGCGGAGCTCGACCGGATCGCCGAGACGAAACGCCGCTTTCGCGCCGAGACGTACGAAGAGTTGCTCGCGCGCGCCGCCGCGGCAAACGCGGAGCTCGATGCGATCGACCGAGGCTTCGACCCCGCCGCAGCCGCCGTAGAAGCGCTCGCTGCTGCGGAGGAGAACGTGCGGCGGCTTGCGGCCGAGCTGCACGACGCACGAGCCGTGGCGGCGCCCCGTTTCGCCGAGCATGTCGCGCGGGAGCTCGTGGGCGTCGGAATGGGGGAGGGAGAGTTCGTCGCGGAGTTGCAAGAGCGCGAGCCCGGGCAGAACGGACGCGATGAGGTCGCTTTCCTGATCCGGCCGAACGCGGGCCTCCCGCTCGCGCCGGTCGCGGAGACCGCGTCCGGCGGCGAGCTGTCGCGCATCGCCCTTGCGATCGCCGCGGTCGGCGGCGGCGAGACGATGGTCTTCGACGAGATCGACGCCGGCATCGGCGGCGAGACCGCGCACCGGGTGGCCGAGACGTTGCAGCGTCTCGCGCAGCGCGCGCAGGTCGTCACGATCACGCACCTGCCGCAGATCGCGAGCGTCGCCGACCGGCACTTCCGCGTCGAGAAGATCCCCGGCGACCCCACCCACACCCACATCCAGCAGCTCGGCGACGCCGAGCGCCGCGACGAGCTGCAGCGCATGCTCGGCGGCGCCGAGTTCCTCTCCAGCGTGGGCACCCAATGAGCCTCGCTCGCCTTCGGCTCACTCCCGTCGGGGAAACGAAGTTTCCCCTACGAGACCCCTTCTTCAGGTCACGCCTCAGCCCACGCGCCGCTGCGATCGCCGCGTGGGCTGAGGAGAGAGAAAGGGGAAACCTCACGGTTTCCCCTTCTGCCCCTTCCCTTGCTCATCGGCAAAGGGCGCGCCGATGAGCTTCGTCGAGCTCACGGGCCACGCCAAGCTCGACCGCAGGACGAAGAACCTCGTCAAGCGGCTGTCCGCGGACGACATCGCGATCATCGACCACACCGACCTCGACCGCGTGTCGGCCGAAGAGCTGGTCGAGTCCGGCGTGCGAGTCGTCGTCAACGTGGCAGCCTCCCAGTCCGGTCGCTTCCCGAATCCCGGTCCGCTCGCACTCGTGCGCGGCGGTGTCAGGCTGATCGACGCGCCGGGCGCGGACCTCTTCGACAACGTGAACGAAGGCGAGCTGCTCACGGTGCGCGGCGCGGGTCTCTTTCGCAACGGCACGTGCCTCGCGACGGGACGAATGCTCGACGAACGCGAGCTCGAACGGATGCTCGGCGAGCAGCGCGGCCGCGTCACCGAGGCACTGGAGGCGTTCGCCGAGAACACGATGCGCTACCTCCGCGAGGAGGGGAAGCTGCTCGCGGAAGGGATCGACTTCCCGCCGCTCGCGACGCGCTTCCGCGACCGTCACGCTCTCGTCGTTGCACGCGGCCCCGGCTACAAGCGCGACCTGCGCATCGTCAAGCCCTACGTTCGCGACTTCAAACCGGTGCTGATCGCCGTGGACGGCGGGGCCGACGCGTTGCTCGAGGCCGGCTATAGGCCGGACGTGATCGTCGGCGACATGGACTCCGTCTCGGACAAGGCGCTGCGCTGCGGCGCCGAGTTGCTCGTGCACGGGTACCGCGACGGCGCCGCCCCGGGGGAGGAGCGCGCGCAGAAGCTGGGCGTCCCCTATCAGATCGCCCGCGCGACGGGCATCAGCGAGGACCTCGCGCTGCTGCTCGCCTACGAGAAAGGCTCCGAGCTGATCGTTGCGGTGGGGACGCACTTCAACCTGATCGAGTTCCTCGAGCGCAACCGGGCGGGCATGTCCTCGACGTTCATCACACGGCTGAAGGTGGGCGAGATCCTGATCGACGCCAAGGGCGTCTCCCGGCTCGCGAGCCGCCAGGTCGGCATCTGGCCGCTGGTGCTGCTCGCGCTTGCCGGACTGGGCGCGATCGCCGTCGCGATCGTGGTCTCGCCCGCGCTGCGACACCTGATTGAGTACCTCGCGCTGCGCCTGCGCGACCTCCTCGGGATCGGCTGACTCTAGTCTTTCGGAATGCCGCGCGCTTCAGCTTCGCGTGAGCTGCTCGCGTCGCGCACCGACGTCTGGTCGTTCATCGCCGAGCCGCATCACTTCTCCGACTGGTGGCCGGGGGTCGCGGGCGTTCTCCCGGACCGGCGCGGCTTTGCCGAAGGCGCCCGCTGGGAGCTCCACACCTCGAACCGGCCGACGCTGTTCCGCCGTGCGACGTCGAGCGGAATGCTGCTCGTTCGCGCGGTCCGCGCACCGGACCTGTTCGCGTGGACGCTCACCGGCGACCACATCGACGCGGAGTTGCGGCTCGAAGCGAGCGCGGCCGACCGCACGATCGCGACGCTCGAGCTCGACGCGCCCTGGCTGGTCGGCCTCAGCCGCGCGTTGCCCAGACGCGCGCTGACCCGTTTGTATGCCCTGTGCCAGACTGCTGCGGAGCTCTAGCCGTCGATGTTCGATCTCCGCTACCACGTCACCTCGCTCGCCGCTGTCTTCATTGCACTGCTGATCGGCATCCTCGTCGGGGTCGCGCTCGCATCACATGGCCTGGGGAACACCGAGCGCAAAAGCCTCGAGGACGACGTGCGTCGGGCACAGAACCGCGTCGACAGGTTGCAGGCGCAGGTCGACTCCCTCAACCAGACGAGCCGCTCGAACGCGACGTTCGTCGCGGCCACGTACAACGCGCTGATGACCGACCGGCTCAAGGGCAAGCGCGTGGCGGTTCTGTTCGTCGGGTCGGTCGACCACCGGATCCAGAGCGACATCTCGGCTGCGATCAAGGATGCGGGCGGGCGCACTGCACTGCGCATGTACGCCGTCCAGGTTCCGATCGACGCGGCCGCGATCGAAAACCGGCTGGCGAATCGTCCCGCACTCGCCAAGTACGCCTCGGACGACCAGCTGCGGAACCTCGGCAAGCAGCTCGGGCGGGAGTTCGTCGCGGGCAACGACACGCCGCTCTGGAACGTGCTGCGCAACCTGATTGTCCAGGAGGCGACGCCGCGCTTCGGTGCCTCCAAGCGGACGGCGGACGCCGTGATCGTCGTGCGCACGGCCGATCCACAGACGGGACCGACCGCCCCGTTCTTGAAGGGGCTCTACGAGGGTCTGGCCGATGCGGGGGTGCCGGCAGCGGGCGTCGCCGAATCGAAGAGCGACTTCCCGGCGCGCAAGGTCTTCCAGCAGGCGCAGCTCTCGACTGTCGACGACGTCGACCTCGAGGCGGGCAGGCTCGCACTCGCGATCGTCCTCAGCGAGCCGGCGTCGCGTGCGGACTACGGCGTGAACGTGCCCGACCTGCTGCCGCCGGTGACGCCCGTCATTGCAGCGAGTGGATGAGCCGCTCACGATCCTCGTCGCCGCGCGCGACGAGGAACAGGTGATCGCGCGCACCGTCACGACACTGCGCGAGGCCTTTCCCGAATCGGAGGTCATCGTCGCCGACGACGGCTCGTTCGATTGCACCGCGGACGACGCCGAGGCGGCCGGTGCCATCGTCCTGCGCCTGCCGCGACGCGGGAAGGGTCAGGCGCTGTCCGCGGCGGAGCGCGCGGCGCCCCCTGGACGCCTGCTGCTCTGCGACGCCGACCTCGACGGAGACGTGACACGGCTGCTCGACGGCGGCGCAGACGTGACCGTGGCTGCGTTCGCCGAACGCGTCGGCGGTGGGTTCGGCGTCGCGAAGCGCATTGCGCGCGACCTGATCGAGCTGCTCGGCGGACTCCCGATGCGCGAGCCGCTGTCGGGGCAGCGCTCGCTCTCGACCGCCGCACGAATCGCCTGCTTTCCCGTCGCCGCCGGCTTCGGCTGCGAGGTGCGGATGACCATCGACGCCGCTCGGGCCGGGCTCGAGGTGCGCGAGGTCGAGCTGCCGCTCAGGCACCGCGCGACGGGGCGGGATCTCGGCGGCTTCCTGCACCGCGCGCGCCAGCTGCGCGACGTCGTCTACGCCTGCGGCCCGCTCGGAGTCAACTTCCGCGGTCTCCGCCTGCCGTTGGTCGGGTGGAAGATCGGCATTGCAAACGGCCCGGCGGTAGCGGGGATCGCCGCGCTCGGGCTCGCCGACGACGTCTGGAGTGGCCCGGAGCGCGGCTTCCGCGCGCACCTGCGCAGCGGGCGGACGACCGGCCTGCTCAAGCTGCTCGGCATCCCGGCGGTCGGGTTGCTGGCGACGCGCAGAGTGTCGGGTGCGTTACTCGTCGGGCTCGCCGCGAACGCGCTGAACCAGCTCGACACGAGGCCGGGCCGCGCGCTCAAGGCATACCTCGCGGCCGCGCTCGTGCTCGACGCGCCGCTCGGGATCGCCGTCCTCCTCCTTCCCTACGATCTGCGCGAGATGGCGATGCTCGGGGATGCTGGGTCGAACGCGCTGGGCGGGCTGCTAGGCTTGAAGTCCGTGGAGCGATTCACGGGACGAGGCCGCTGGGTTGCGATCGGCGCTCTTGCCGGCCTCACCCTCCTCGGAGAGCGGACGTCGATCGGCGCCTTGATCGAGCGGACGCCCGGTCTCGCCTGGATCGACCGGCTGGGGCGCGCGTGAGCTCGCGCATCCGCCCGACGAAGTACGTCTTCGTCACGGGCGGCGTCGTCTCGGCCCTCGGCAAGGGGATCGTCGCGGGCTCGCTCGGCCGTTTGCTGAAGGCCCGCGGACTGCAGGTGCAGGCGCAGAAGTTCGACCCCTACCTGAACGTCGACCCAGGCACGATGAGCCCCTTCCAGCACGGTGAGGTGTTCGTGACGGAGGACGGCGCCGAGACGGATCTCGACATCGGCCACTACGAGCGCTTCATCGACGAGAACCTGACGCGCGCCGCCAGCCACACCGCCGGCGCGATCTGGGACTCGGTGCTGCGCAAGGAGCGCAAGGGCGAGTTCCTCGGCGCGACCGTGCAGGTGATCCCCCACATCACGAACGAGATCAAGACGCGCATCCGCGCGAGCGCGGTCTCGACGCCGACCGACGTCGTCATCAGCGAGATCGGCGGCACGGTCGGCGACATCGAGTCGCTGCCGTTCCTCGAGGCGATCAGGCAGTTCCGCCGGGAGGTCGGCGCGGAGAACGTGCTCTACCTGCACGTCACGCTCGTGCCGTTCATCGAGGCGGCGGGCGAGCTGAAGACGAAGCCGACGCAGCATTCCGTCAACGAGCTGCGCCGCATCGGTATCCACCCGGACATCGTCGTCTGCCGCTCGCACGAGGAGCTCTCGGACGACATCCGCGAGAAGATCGCGCTCTTCGCCGACGTCGAGCAGCACGCGGTGATCGCCAGCCCCGACGTCCCGGACGTCTACCTCGTCCCGTCGCGGCTGAAAGCGGAAGGGCTCGACCGGCTCGTCTGCGACAAGCTCGGCCTGCCGCTGGGCGAGGCGCAGCTAGGGGAGTGGCTCGACCTGACCGAGCGCCTGCAGCAGGCGCGCGAGGAGATCGAGATCGCGCTCGTCGGCAAGTACGTGAAGCTCCGGGACGCGTACCTCTCGGTGCACGAGGCGCTCAAGCACGCGGGCGCGCACCACGGCTGCCGCGTGCGTGTGCGCTGGGTCGACGCGGAGAACATGTCGTACGACGAGGCAGCGGCGCTGCTCGAGCCGATGGACGGCGTGATCGTCCCGGGCGGCTTCGGCTCGCGCGGCTGGGAGGGCAAGATCCTTGCCTGCCGCATCGCGCGCGAGCGGCGCATTCCGTACCTCGGGCTCTGCCTCGGCATGCACGTCGTTGTCTCCGAGTACGCGCGCCACGTGCTCGGGCTCGACGGTGCGAACTCGACCGAGATGGATCCGGAGACGCCGCATCCGGTGATCGACCTGCTGCCCGAGCAGAAGGAGATCGAAGATCTCGGCGGCACGATGCGTCTCGGCGCGCAGGCCGTCGAGCTCGTCGACGGCACCCGCGCGCTAGAGGCGTACGGCGAGCCCGTGATCCACGAGCGCCACCGCCATCGCTACGAGGTCAACAACCACTACCGTCCCGCGCTCGGCGACGCCGGGCTGGTGGTGTCGGGCACGTTCCAGGCGGGCCGTCTCGTCGAGGTGGTCGAGCTCCCCGATCACCCCTGGTTCGTCGCCAGTCAATTCCATCCGGAGTTCAAGTCGCGGCCGACGCGGCCGGCGCCCCTGTTCCGCGAGTTCGCCGCCGCCGCCTTGACCCGCGCGCGCGAGCGCTCCGGGGCAGCGGCAGTCTCGGCCTAGCACGCCTGTCACAATGTCGGCGTGCTCCGGGCGATCTTCGTTACCGCCGCGCTCGCGTTGGTCTTGCCGGTATCTGCACAGGCAGCGCTCTCGTTCGCCTTCGATCGGGCGCAGGCCCGTCCGGGACAGCTGCTGCACGCGTTCCAGGCGGACGCGGACGGGAACCCGGCGCCCGCCTGGGAACAGCTCGACGGCGTGACGCTCTTCCTCGCCAGCCTGAACAACACGAACCATCGCGTCCGGCTCGGGCAGATGGGCATCGACGGCCAAGGTGTGTGGTCGATCACCTTCCGCGTGCCCAAGATCAGGCCGGGGCTGTACGCGATCGCCTTCTTCTGCGTGCCCTGCGGGAGTACGTCCTTCGCGAGCACCCTGCCCGGCACGCGCTGGACGGGAAAGCCGGGCCGAGTGCTCCGGGTGAAGCGCTAGCCCGATGGCTTCGGAGGTCGTCGACCTCTTCACCGAGCTCGCCGCACTGTCCAGCCCACCGGGGGAGGAGCGGCCGGTCGCGGACGCCGTCACGGGCTATCTGCGCGATCTCGGCCTCGTCGTCGAGGAGGACGACGCCGGCGCGACGGTCGGCTCCGACATGGGCAACCTCTACTGCCGCGTCGAGCCGAGCGGTGACGGCGGGACGCCGATCTTCCTCTGCGCACACCTCGACACCGTCCCGCCGGAGGGACCGCTCGAGCCCGTGATCGAGGACGGTGTCATCCGGAACGCGGGTGGCACGATCCTCGGTGCCGACAACAAGTCTGCGGTCGCCGCCATGCTCGAGGGCACGCGGCGCGTGCTCGCCGAGAACCGTCCGCACGGCGGCATCGAGCTGCTGTTCACGCCGAAGGAGGAGGTAGGACTCCTGGGCGCTGCCGCCTTCGACCAGAGTCGACTGCACGCGCGCGTCGGCTACGTCTACGACCAGGCCGCGCCGATCGGCGACGTCATCCTCGGTGCGCCCTATTCGCAGGCGCTGGAGGTCCGCTTCCATGGGCGTGCCGCGCACTCGGGGATGTATCCCGAAGAGGGCCGCTCGGCGATCGCGGCCGCGGCCCGCGCCATCTCGGATCTGCGCCTCGGCCGCGTCGACGACGAGACAACTGCGAACGTCGGGCTGATCGAGGGCGGGAGCGCCGCGAACATCATTCCCGAGTGGTGCACGTTGAGCGCGGAAGCCCGGTCGCACGACGAGCGGAAGCTCGGCGACCTCGTGCAGGAGATGGTGGACGCGTTCGCGTTCGCCGCCGGCCTCGAGGACTGCGAGGTGGAGACGAAGGTGTCGAAGAGCTACAAGGGCTACCGCTTCAAGCGTGACGACACGGTCGTGCGCATTGCGCATGCTGCGCTCGAGCGAACGGGCTACACGCCGAGCTACGGGTTGAGCGGCGGCGCGGCCGACGCGAACATCTTCAACGAGCGTGGCCTCGCGTGCCTCAACCTCGCGAACGGGATGCAGGACATCCACACGCCCGACGAGCGCATCACGGTCGAGGACCTCGAGGGCATGGTCGAGGTCACGCTCGCCCTCGTCGACGTCGCCCGCGATGCTGACGCTTAGACGCGGCCGCGTGACCGCGGTCGTCTCGCGGGTCGAGGGCCTCGCGCGGATCGAGGTCGACGGAGTGCCGTGCGTCGCCTACCCGCGCCTGACCGGTCCGGTCGCGCTCGGGGACGAGGTGATCGTCAACGTGCAGGCGCGCGAGCTCGAGCTCGGCTCCGGCGGGTTCGACGTTCTCTACGCGAACATGACGCGCGGCCTGGACCTGCCCGCAGACCGCGGCGCGCACGTGATGAAGCTTCCGTACTCGCCCGGCCAGGCAGCGGCGCGCCACGCCGAGGAAGGGCGTGAGCTGCCGGAGACGCTCGCCGGGCTGCCGGTCGTCTGCTGCTCGCTGCATAGCCAGCTCGCGCCGGTGTGCGCAGCGATCGGCGCCGAGCTGCGCGTCGCCTACGTCCAGCTGCCCGGCGGCGCACTCCCCATCTCGCTGTCGGACACGGTGCGGGCGCTGCGAGCGCAGGGCCTCGTCGGGACCGCGGTCGCGGTCGACGCGTGCTTCGACGGCGACGTGCAGTGCGTCTCGGTCGCCTCCGCACTGCTCTGGTCCGCCGCTGAGGGATTTGACGTGGCGGTCTGCGGGATCGGCCCGGGAGTCGTCGGCACCGGCTCCAGCTTCGGGCACGGTGGTCTGGCCGCTGCGGCGGCGGCGAGCACGGCCGCGGCACTGGAGGGGAAACCGGTCCTGGCGGTGCGCGCATCGGAGGGGGATCCGCGGGAACGTCACCGCGGTGTGTCGCATCACGTCCGGGACGTCTTGCGTCTCGCCGGAGCCGGAGTCGTCGCCGCCTGGCCACGCGGCTGGGAGACGCCGGACTGGTTGCTGCCGCTCGAGGAAGTCGACGTGTCAGGCTGGGAGGAAGCGTGCGAGAACCTGCCGCTCGCCCACATGGGTCGCAGCGCTGGGGAGGATCCGCTGTTCTTCGCGTCGGCTTTCGCGGCCGGTCGCGTGGCGCGCCTGCGCGCGCGTTGATGGAGGAACGTCGGCTCGGGCCTGTTGTCGGGCTCGGCACGTGGAACACGTTCGGCGGCGACGTCGCGACAGCGAGCGCGGTCGTCGGCGCGGCGTTGGAGTCTGTGTGCCGGCTCTTCGACTCGTCGCCGATGTATCGCGGCGCCGAGGCCTCGCTCGGCACGGCCCTCGGGGACCGCCGGCCTGAGGCGACCGTGGCAACGAAGATCTGGGCCGGCACCGTTGGGGAAGGGCGCGAGCAGTTCGGCGGTCAGCTGGAGTGGTTCGGTGCCGTCGACGTCGAGCAGATCCACAACCTGCAGTCCTGGGAGCAGCAGCTACCGTGGCTCGAACGTGAACGCGACGAGGGCCGGATCGGCCGCCTGGGCGTCACGCACTATTCCCCGCGCGCGTTCGGCGAGCTGGCGCGCGCGTTGCGCACGCGTCGCTTCGAGGTCGTACAAGTGCCGCTCAATCCGCAGGAGCGGGAGTGCGAGCGGGAGCTGCTGCCGCTCGCGGCGGAGCTCGGCGTCGCCGTGATCGTGATGCGCCCGTTGGGCGAGGGGGCGTTAGTGCGTCGCTCTCCGCCCGCCGAGGTGCTCGACGAGCTGGGTGTGACGGCGTGGCCGCAGGCGTTGCTGAAGTGGGCGCTGTCCGACGGGCGGGTCGACGCCGTCGTCCCCGCGACCCGAAGTCCCGAGCATGCGCGCGCAAATGCTGCGGCGGGGTCGCCGCCGTCGTACGACGCCGAGCAGCGACGGCTTGTGGAACGCTTTGCCGCTTGAAGCCGGACTCTGCACGAACCGTCTACGACGGCAAGCTGTTCGACGTGACGGTCGAGCATTGGGGCGAGCACGAGCGCGAGATCGTCGAGCATCCGGGCGCGGTCGCGGTGGTCGCCGTCGACGCAGAGGGGATGGTCGCTCTCGTCCGGCAGCGCCGCGAGGCCGCGCGCAAGGAGCTGTTGGAGCTGCCGGCAGGAACGCTCGAGGAGGGCGAACAGCCCCTCGAGAGCGCGCGTCGTGAGCTCGCGGAGGAGACCGGGTTGACGGGCGGCAATTGGCAGGAGCTCGCTGCCTTCTACACGACGCCCGGTTTCTGTCGAGAGCGGATGCATCTCTTCGCCGCCGAAGGAGTCGAGCACGGTGCGCCAAGCCCGGAAGCGGACGAGCAACTCGAGCTCGTCCGCTGGCCCGTGCGCGACGTCGCCGCCCGCCTCGGTGAGATCGAAGACGCAAAGACCCTTGCGGGCCTGCTCCTCTACCTGCGCCAGACCGAGACGTAGGGAGCCCGAACAGGCGACACCGTTCCGGCCGAGTCCGGCGCACCCCCCACCCAAGGGTGGGGGTAAGCCGTCCCACTGTCCCTCACGGCCGACGGTACCGGCGCGTCGCGCACACGGGGGTGACGGGAGCGCGCCGAATGCGTGCCGATCTGCCCACAACGAAGCGCCGCCTTGGCGGCGCCGCAGAGAGACCGACCGGGCCTTGCCCGGGCGGCTGTCTAACACACATCTCTGGGCAAGCCTTCATCGCGAAGCACGGTGCGCGCTAGGTTAGGGTGACGCGCCGTGAAGATCGGTGTCGCAAAGGAGATCAAGGCCGACGAATATCGCGTCGCCTTGACGCCTGCCGGTGCGCGTGAGCTCGTGCAGCGCGGCCACGACGTCACGATCGAGACGGACGCGGGGGAGGGCAGCGCGTTCCTCGATTCCGCGTACGAGGTGGCAGGAGCCCGCATCGCGAACGCCGAGGAGGTCTGGGGCGAATCGGACCTGTTGCTCAAGGTCAAGGAGCCGATCGCGGCGGAATACGGCCGGCTGCGCGACGGGCTCGTCCTCTTCACGTACCTGCACATAGCCGCGGACGAGCCGCTCACGCGAGCGCTCGTCGACAGCGGCATCACGGCCGTCGCCTACGAGACGGTCGAGACCGACTCGCACGCGCTGCCGTTGCTCGCGCCGATGAGCGAGATCGCCGGGCGACTCGCCGCTCAGGCGGGCGCGTACTTCCTGGAGAAGCCGCTGGGCGGCCGCGGGCTGCTGCTCGGCGGGGTGCCGGGCGTCGCCCCGGGCCGCGTCGTGGTGATCGGCGGCGGGATGGTCGGCTACAACGCCGCCGTGATCGCGCTCGGCCTGGGCGCCAACGTGACCATCCTCGAGCGCTCGCTCGATCGGATGCGACACCTGGAAGAGGTGCTGTCCGGCCGCGTCAGCCTCGTGATGTCGTCGAGCCTCCAGATCGAGGAATCCGTCCGCGAGGCGGACGTCGTCATCGGCGCTGTGTTGATTCCGGGGGCGGTCGCGCCGAAGCTGATCACGCGCGACATGGTGCGCGGCATGAAGGAAGGCGCCGTGCTGGCGGACGTCGCGATCGACCAGGGCGGTTGCGCGGAGACCTCACGGCCGACGACGCACAGCGAGCCCGTGTACACGGTCGAAGGCGTCACGCACTACTGCGTGGCGAACATGCCGGGCGCCGTGCCGATCACGTCGACGAAGGCGCTGACGAACGCGACGCTGCCGTACGTCGAGGCGATCGCCGAGTACGGCCTCCCCGAGGCGGTTGCGCGCGACCGCGCGCTCGCGCGCGGCGTGAACGTCCTCGACGGCAAGGTCACATACGAGGCAGTCGCCGACGCACACGGTCTCGACTACCAGCCGTTGGAGGACGTCTGGCCGCTGTCCGCGGTGTGACGCTTTAGGCGGCCTGCTGTCCCGGACGCTTCGTAGGCGAGTACTTCACGACCAGCCACGTCACAGCTGCGGCGAGCGTGATCACGCAGGCGATGAAGAGCAACATTGCGAGCAGTCCGAGGACGGTCAGCACGGCCGACCTAGAATAGCCGTATGCCGAGGGCGTGTGTCATCGTGCTCGACGCCGTTGGTGCGGGCGAGCTGCCGGATGCCGACGAGTACGGCGATACCGGTTCGAACACGCTCGGCAACGTCGCCCGCGCGGTCGGCGGCCTCGACCTCCCGAACCTGGAGGCGCTCGGGCTCGGCAACATCGAGCCGCTCGAGGGCTGCCCGCCGCAGGCCGGCGCGCCTGCGGTCGCCGGACGGCTGATCGAGCGCTCCAAGGGCAAGGACACGACGACCGGGCACTGGGAGCTGATGGGCGTCGTCACGCCGCAGCCGATGCCGACATATCCGCACGGCTTTCCCCACGACGTGATCGACCCGTTCATGCACCGGACCGGACGCGGCGTGCTCGGCAACAAGGCGGCTTCCGGCACGGAGATCATCCAGGAGCTCGGCGAGGAGCACCAGCGCACCGGCAAGTGGATCGTCTACACGTCGGCCGACTCTGTCTTTCAGGTTGCCGCGCACGAGGAGACGATTGCGCTCGAAGAGCTGTACGACGCGTGCCGGATCGCGCGGGAGATCCTCACCGGCAAGCACGCGGTCGGGCGTGTGATCGCGCGGCCGTTCATCGGCAACCCCGGCAACTACGAGCGCACCGCGAATCGGCACGACTTCTCACTCGAGCCGAAGCGCCCGAACTACCTCACGCTCGTGCGCGACGCCGGAATGAAGGTGCACGGCGTCGGCAAGATCGGCGACATCTTCGCGGGTCAGGACATCGACGAGTCGCATCCGACGAAGTCGAACGTCGACGGGATCACGCAGACGGAGAAGCTGCTGCGCGAGCTCGACGACGCTCTGATCTTCACCAACCTCGTCGAGACGGACATGCTCTGGGGTCACCGCAACGACCCGCTCAACTTCCACCGCTGCCTACAGGACTTCGACCGCCGCCTGCCCGATCTGCTCGACGCGCTGCGGCCGCAGGACCTGCTGATCCTGACCTCCGACCACGGCTGCGACCCGACCACGCCGTCGACGGATCACTCCCGCGAGCACGCGCTGCTGCTCGCGTACGTCGAGGGCAAGAACGCCGGCGGACGCATCCACGAAGGCGAGTTCGCGGACGTCGGTGCGACGGTCAACCGCTGGCTCGGCGGCAAGGTGCCCTCACCCCGAATCCCCGGCCAGCCGATCGTCGAGCACTGACACCGAGCGCGTGGTCCACGCAGCCGAGCTGATTCGCCGCAAGCGCGACGGGGAGAAACTCGCCGCGGACCAACTCGCCGAGCTCGTGCTCGCGTACGCCCGCGGCGACGTCCCCGACTATCAGATGGCGGCGTTCTGCATGGCCGTCTTCTTCCGCGGTCTCGACCGAGAGGAGACGTTTGCGCTCACCGACGCGATGATCCGCAGCGGCGAGACGATCGACCTCGGCGCCGCGATCGGGCGCAAGGTGGTCGACAAGCACTCCACGGGCGGGGTCGGCGACAAGACGTCGCTCGCCGTCGGCCCGATCGTCGCCGCGTGCGGCGTTCCGTTCGGGAAGATGAGCGGGCGCGGGCTCGGGCACACCGGTGGGACGCTCGACAAGCTCGAGTCCATCCCGGGCTTCCGCGTCGAGCTGACGACGGAGCAGTTTCTCACGCAGGTGCGTGACGTCGGCCTCGCGATCATCGGGCAGAGCGCCGACCTCGTGCCGGCGGACAAGCTGCTGTACGGGCTGCGTGACGTCACCGCAACCGTCGACAACGTCTCGCTGATCGCAGCGAGCATCATGTCGAAGAAGATCGCGGCAGGGGCCGATGCCATCGTGCTCGACGTGAAGGTCGGCGACGGAGCCTTCATGAAGACGCTCGAGGACGCGCGCGAGCTCGCGCATGCGATGCTCGAGCTCGGCCGGCACGCCGGTCGCGAGGTCGCGTGCGTTCTCACCGACATGGACCAGCCGCTCGGCCACGCGGTCGGGAACGCGCTCGAGATTCGCGAGGCGATCGAGACGCTGCGCGGTGAAGGTCCCGCTGATTTCACCGAGCTCGTCCTTTCGGCCTGCGCGCACCTGCTGGCGTTCTCGGATCTCGGCGTCGACGAGGCGGCCGGGCGGGAGCGCGCCCGTGCCGCCGTCCAGGACGGCTCCGCGCTCGCGATCTACGAGCGCTGGATCGCCGCACAGGGCGGCGACCCCGCCGAGGAGGCGCTTCCGACCGCGCCGGTCGTCCGGGAAGTGACCGCGCCGCGAGACGGCTTCGTCCGCGCCATCGGCGCAATCGACGTCGGCATGGCGGCGCTTCGCCTGGGTGCGGGACGGCGCACGAAGGACGAAGCCATCGACCACGCGGTCGGCGTTCGCTGCCTGAAGAAGCGCGGCGATGCGGTCGCCCCCGGCGAGCCCGTCGCAGAGGTGCACGGACGCGACGAGGCGTCGACCGAGCAGGCCTGCGGCGAGGTTCTCGCCGCCTACACGTTCGGCGACGCCGCGCCCGCGGCAACGCCGATCGTGCTCGGGACGATTAGCTGATGCCGGAGCTGCCCGAAGTCGAGACGATTCGGCTCGCGCTCGAGCCGCACGTCGTCGGCCGACGGTTCGAGCGGGTCGAGATCGGCGACCCGCGGCTCGTGCGTCCCTTCGAGCCGACGGCCGTCGCCGCCGAGCTGGTGGGCGAGCGTGTCGCCGCGCTCGAGCGCCGTGGCAAGTATCTGATTGTTCGGTTCGAATCCGGTCGGGTTCTCCTGATTCACCTCCGTATGACGGGGAGCCTGCGTCACGCCGCTGCCGGGTCGCTGGCGGACGACCCGTACCGACGCGCCGTTGTCAAGTTAGACGACGGATCGGACGTCGCGTATCGCGACGTTCGCCGGTTCGGCACCTGGCACCTGCTCGAGCCTGACGAGGTCGACCCGTATCTGCAACAGCGGCTCGGTCGCGAGCCGCTCGAGCGCGCGTTCACGGCGCGCCGGCTCGCGGAGCGGCTCGAAGGGAGAAAGGCGCCGATCAAGGCCGCCTTGCTCGACCAGCGCACGGTCGCGGGCCTCGGGAACATCTACGTCGACGAAGCGCTCTGGCGCGCGGAGATCCATCCCCTCCGGCCGGCCGCCACGCTCGACGGCGACGAGATCGCCCGGCTCACCAAGGGCATCAGACAGGCCCTGCGTGCGGGGATCGCGAGCCAGGGCGCGAGCCTGCGCGATTACTCGACGCCCGACGGTCGCCGCGGCCGCATGCAGGAGCGGTTCAAGGTCTACGGCCGCGACGGCGAGCCGTGTCTGCGCTGCGGCACGCCGATCGACAAGATCCGCGTCGGCGGGCGCGGGACCTGGTACTGCCCGAACTGCCAGCGTCAGGCGGCGAGCCGTTCCGCGAGGTCACCCTCGCGGTCGAGCCGCCAGAGCTCGGTGTAGCCGCCGATCGGGCGGTCGTCGACCAGGATCTGCGGCACGGTCCAGCCGCCGGTGAGGTCGAAGAGCTTCTGCCTGAACGCGGGGTCGTCGTCGAGCGAGATCTCCTCGTACTCGATCCCGCGCGCGTCGAGCAACGCCTTCGCGCGGACGCAGTACGCACACCAGCGCGTGCTGTAGATCCGGACCCTGGCCATCACCTGTTGAAACGCAGAAATGCCTGCAGAGGTTCCCTCCACCCGCGGCACTAGACTGGCCGACAGACATGGCCGGACGCGGCTACAAGACGGAGGCCGTCGTCCTCCGCTCCTTCCGGCTCGGCGAAGCCGATCGCGTGCTGCACCTGTACACGCTCGCGCGCGGGCGTGTCGGCGCGGTCGCGAAGGGGATTCGAAAGACGAAGTCTCGTTTCGGCGCGCGGCTCGAGCCGCTCTCGCACGTCGAGCTGATGCTGCATGAAGGCTCCGGCGAGCTGCAGACCGTCACCGGTGTCGAGCTCCTGCACTCGCACCACGCTGCGCGCGAGCAGCGCTATCGCCTCGGCGTCGGCCTGGTCGGCGCGGAGGCGATGCTGCGGCTGTTCACGGAGCAGGAGGCAAACCCGCGCGCGTTTCAGGCGCTGACGCGCTTCCTCGAGCTGCTCGACGAGCTCCGCCCTCAGTCGACGCGCCCGGCGCTCGATCCGCTCGTGCTCGCGTTCCAGCTCAAGCTCCTCTGGCTGTCCGGCTACCTGCCGCACCTCACCAGCTGCGCGAACTGCGGTGCGGAGGGGGTGCCCTTGATCGGCTACTCCGCAGCCGCAGGGGGCGCCGTCTGCGGGCAGTGCGGCTCCGGGGCGCTGGCACTGTCGCCCGCCGGCATCGCTGGAATCGAGTCGCTGCTCGCCAGGCCGCTCGCCGAGGCAGGCGCGGTCGGCGTCACCGATCGCTCCGCGCGCGACGCACTCGCCGTGATCACTTCCGCGTACGAATACTTCGGCAACTTCAGGCTGCGCACGCTGCGCAGCGCATGAGCGTCCGCCCGCTAGGCGACGGGCTCGAGCTCGATGACGACCCGAGCCGGGTCGACGTCGACGCTGTCCAGGACTACCTCGCGAACGAGTCCTACTGGGCGAAGGGGCGGCCGCGGGACGTCGTCGAGCGCCTCGTCCGCGAGGCGCAGCGTGTCGTCGGTCTCTACGACGGCGGCCGCCAGGTGGGCTTCGCGCGCGCGTTCACGGACGGCGTCTCGCTCGTCTACCTGGCGGACGTCTATGTGCTACCGGACTACCGCGGCCGCGGGCTCGGCATCGAGCTCGTCCGGGAGATCGTCGAGAACGGCCCGTATGCCGGGCTGCGCTGGATCCTGCACACACGCGACATGCACCGGCTCTACGGCAGGGTCGGCTTCAAGGAGCCGTCCGAGCGCGTAATGGAAAGAAACTAGTCGCCCTTCGGCGGGTGCCAGTCCCGCTCGAGCGCGTCGTCGAGCCAGCCCCGCACGCCCGCGATCGGCAGCCGCTCCTGTGCCAGCGAGTCGCGGTCGCGGACCGTCACGGTGTCGTCCGCAAGCGTCTGCTCGTCGATCGTGAACGCCCACGGCGTGCCGATCTCGTCCTGCCGGCGGTAGCGCCGGCCGATCGCGCCGTTGTCGTCGTACTCGACGCTGTGCCGCTTCCGCAGCTCCTCGTAGAGCGAGCGCGCCTTCGACACCATGCCCTCGTCCTTCGCGATCAGCGGCAGGATCGCCGCCGTCACGGGTGCGACCTGCGGGTGGAAGCGCAGCACGGTGCGCTCGCGCTCGCCGACCACCTCCTCGTCGTAGCCGTCGACGAGCATCGCGACGATGATCCGCTCGAGGCTGACGGCCGGCTCGATCACGTGCGGGACGTAGCGCTCCCCGTCCGGCCCGACGTACTCCAGCTTCGTCGTCGAGAACTCCGTGTGCCGCGTCAGGTCGAAGTCGCCGCGGTTGGCGACGCCTTCGAGCTCGGACCAGCCGATTGGATAGAGGTACTCGATGTCGCTCGTCCCCTGCGAGTAGTGCGAGCGCTCCTCCGGGCCGTGCTCGCGCACACGCAGCCGGCCGCGCCGCAGTCCGTAGCGCAGGTACCAGGCGAGCCGCTCGTCGATCCAGTAGCGGTACCAGCGCTCGGAGTCGGCCGGCGGGACGAAGAACTCCATCTCCATCTGCTCGAACTCGCGCACCCGGAAGAGGAAGTTGCCGGGCGTGATCTCGTTCCGGAACGACTTGCCGATCTGCGCGATGCCGAACGGCGGTCGGCGCCGTGCGAGCTGGAGCACGTTCTTGAAGTTGATGAAGATGCCCTGCGCGGTCTCGGGACGCAGGTACGCCTTCGACCCGGCCTCCTGCACCGGCCCGACCGTCGTCTCGAACATCAGGTTGAACTGCCGCGGCTCGGTCAGGTCGCACTCCTTGAACTCGCCCGGGTGCTTACTCGGCTTGCGGCCGCACTGGGAGTCCTCCAGCTTGTCCGCGCGGAAGCGCAGCTTGCAGGTGCGGCAGTCGACGAGCGGGTCGGTGAAGCCCTCGACGTGACCGGAGGCCTCCCACACGCGCGGGTGCAGGATCACCGCCGAATCGAGCGCCACGATGTCGTCGCGCTCCAGGATCATCGCCTCGAACCAGCGCGCCTTGAGGTTGTTCTTCAGCAGGACGCCGTAGTGGCCGTAGTCGTAGGTCGAGCCGAGGCCGCCGTAGATCTCCGAGGACGGGAAGACGAAGCCGCGCCGCCGGCACAACGAGACGATCTTCTCCATCGAGACTGTTTCCACCGCCATGAGGCGGCACGTTATCGAGCTAGCGGACGACGGCTGCTACGGATCCCGCGGCGACGAGGATCCCCGCGGTAATCGCCACGACCAGCAGTGGCGAGACGGCGGACCCGCCGTGACCGCTGCCGCCGCTCTTCACCGACTCGCTCCCGAGCCGGGCCTGCAGCGCACGCGTGATGTCGCTGTGGGCGGTCGAGTACACCTGCACGTCCTCCGGGAGGTGTGCGAGTGCCTGGCGGTAGCACGACACCGGATAGATCTGGTCGATCCGACCGTCCTGCCAGTCGGCGAGCAGCCGCGACGCGCACGTCTGCGACGCGCCGGCGCCGCCGGCGAGAACGAGTGCCACCAGGCCCGCGGCCATGGCAAACAGCAGGCGAAAGCCCCCCTGGCCCATATCGAAAGGGTGCCCGCCGTCTGTGAATGCAAACACAAGAACGGCTAAGAGCTTCGTAAGAACCGACTAGCCTGACGCCGTGCCGGTTGAGCTGCACATCGTCTCCGACTCGACGGGGGAGACCGCCGCCCGTCTCGTGCAGGCGCTCGAGGCGCAGTTCCCGGAGCAGGAGTTCGAGGAGGTCCGGCATGCGCGCTGCGAGACGGTCACGGATCTCGAGCGCGCCGTTGCGAGCGCGCGCGGCCACGCGGCCGTCGTCGTCTACACGCTCGTCGATCCCGAGCTGCGCGACGCGATGCGGCGTCTATGCAGACGCGCGCGTGTGCATTACTGCGACCTGCTCGGGCATCCGATCGACGCGGTCGCGCGCGTATCGGGCCAGGCCGCCCGCATGACGCCCGGCTCGCGCGCGCCGCTGAACCCCGCGTACTTCCGGCGGATCGAGGCGATGGAGTTCGCGGTCAAGTACGACGACGGTCTCGGCGCCGGGCTGGACGAGGCCGACATCGTCCTGGTCGGCGTCTCGCGCACATCGAAGACGCCGCTCTCGATCTACCTCGGCTACCTCGGCCACAAGGTCGCGAACGTACCGATCGTGAAGGGAATCGCGCCCCCGAAGGAGCTGTTCGAGCTCGATCCGGCGAAGATCGTCGGCCTGACGATCCACGCCGACCGGCTCGCGGAGATCCGCCGCGCCCGCGTGCGCAACCTCGGTGCGAACAACCGCCGCTATGCGGAGCTCGCGGAGATCTACGACGAGCTGGAGGAGGCAGCCGCGGTGCAGCGCCGCCTCGGCTGCCCGGTGATCGACATCTCCGAGCTGTCGATCGAGGAGACGGCACAGCAAATCCTTCGCACCGTCGAGAGCCGCAAGGCCGAGGCGGCGGCGCAGCGCAGGTGAAGCCCAAGCCGCCCGTGCCCTGGTGGCGCTGGGCAATCTGGTGGGCCGCACTGGGGCTCGCCCTCGTCCTCTTCTACGTCGTCCTCACGCCCCTCTGGCTGGGCCTGCGCGGGCTCGCCTGGCTGGCGGAATTGAGGGCTAGGCAAAGAAGATAGAGGGAGCTATACTGCCGCACTCACGCCCGTCACGAGCGGTTAACCACAATAGGGGGAGGGACTCTCTTGCGCAGGATCACGGCGCTGCTGGCGCTTGTCTTCGGCGTGCTCGCGCTCGGCGCTTCACCGGCCGGCGCGGTCACCGGCAACTTCAGCGACGACACCATTCATCGGTACGTCGCCCTGATCGCCTTCTACGACCAGAACGACGTCTTCACGCACCGCTGCTCCGGCTCACTCCTGACGCCGACCGTCTTCCTCACGGCCGGCCATTGCACGGACGCGACCACCGGCGCGACGCATGCACGCCTCTGGTTCCAGCAGGACGCCGGGGTCGGCTTCGACCCGGCGACGGGCACGCCGGCGCCGAGCGGCTATCCGATCTCGAGCGACGTCACCTCGAGCCACCTCGACAACTTCGGCTTCAGCGACTCGCTGAGCCTGCCGAACCTCCGCGACGTCGGCATCGTGATCCTCGACAACCCGATCACGGTCGGCGACGAGGGGTACGCGGGCGGCTTCGCGTCGATTGCGTCGGTCGGGTCGCTCGACCGGCTCGCGACGCGGCGCGGCCAGCAGGACGTGACCTTCACGGCGTCCGGCTACGGCCTCTCGCTGTCGAACCCGGTCAAGACCGTCTCGTTCCGAAAGCGACTGATGGCATCCGAGCAGCTGATCAACCTCGGCAGCCATCTGACGGACGGCTTCAACATCCAGACGACCGCCAACCCCGGCAACGGGAAGGGCGGGACCTGCGGCGGCGACTCGGGCGGCCCGCTGCTGTACGACTCGACGAACACGATCGTCGCCGTGAACTCGTTCGGCCTGAACCAGTGGTGCCGCGGCACCGACTTCATGTACCGCGTCGACCAGGCGGAGGTGCAGGCCTGGATCCGCGCGACGGTGGGCGAGGCGCAGTGGAGCCTCATCCACGTTGTCAACCTCTAGGTAGCCCCACCTAGAACGCGAGCGGCCCCACTCCCCCGGGGCCGCTTGCCTTTTCAGCTCAGCAGCCGCGCCTCGAGCGGCGTCTCGCCGTCCGGCGTGACGCGGTAGGCGGTCGCGCCCTCGCGGGACGTCACGACCTCGTGCAGCTCCCTGCCGACGTAGTGGACGCCGACGTCGTCGTCGGCGGCGACGCCCGCGGGGAATCCCTTCGAAACGAGCTCGGTGTACACCGGGCGCCTGCGCTCCTCGCCGTCGTAGTGTGGGCACGCGCTGCCCGGGAGAAAGCCGAGGCAGTTCATCGGGGCCAGCTCTGGGCCGAAGGAGTCGGTGACGCCGTGTTCGAACCAGCAGATCATCCCGGCGCTCCAGCCCGTCAACAGGATTCCCTGCTGCCACGCCTCGCGCAGGATCTCGTCGAACCCTTGCGCGCGCCAGATCGCGATCGCGTTCGCCGTGTTTCCACCCGAGACGAGGATCACGTCCTGGCCCAACACGAGCTCACGTAGATTCGGAGGTGGCCACGGGAAGAACGTCAGGTGCCCCATTGTCCCGCGTTCGCGGAAGCGGTCGTACCAGAGCACGATGGAGGCGGCGCCCTCAAGGCTTGCCGTCGGCACGTAGAGGACGCGGTTGCCGCGCGCGAGCCCGAGCGCATGATCGAGCAGCGTGTCGTCCGGGAGGCCGCCCATCGCCAGGATCTGCGGCTCAGGCATGACGCACGAGTATCAAATGGCAGAGGGGCGGCGAACGCCGCCCCTCTGGTAGAGAGCTGTCAGCCGGTCGTTGCCGACCAGATGTCGGTGTTGCCGAACGTCGCGGGGCACACGGCGAGCGGCCACGGCGCAGGCAGGACGCGCGTGCCGGCCGCAAGAGACGCGGCGCGATAGCTCTGCACAGGTCCACACACCGTTGCGTTCTGTGCGTCCGTCCAGACTGCGACGCCGTAGCCCGGGGTCGCAGCCGCGTAGACGTAGTCGCCGACCCGCTCCTGGTAGATGTCGTGGCCCGGATACGTTGCCCGGAGGTCGTTGTGACCGGCGGAGGTGTCGGTCGAGCCGTTGTAGACCGCCGACCATGATCCAGGCGCCCCGCTCGCACCGACCGGCGCCGTCAGAAACACGCCGTGGTAAGGCCGCGGCGACGTCATGTCGGCTCCGCGCCACGGGGCGGTATCCGCTTCGTAGACGACATAGATCCGGTCGCCTGTAGGCGAGATCGCGGGCGCCGCGTAGAGCGGGCGGTCACCAGCGAGCGATACCGTCACCGGGTTGCTCCAGCTGTTTGCGCCGTCGAGCGACCAGCTCAGGAGCGCCTTGTTCGCATTCACGTCCGATCCGCCGTCCGCCCAGGCGGTGACGATCTCATTCGTCGCACCGATTCCGGTCGGGGCGTTGTTCGCAATGTCGACGCTCGGGCCTGCGGACAGGTCAGTGCGGGCGCCGGCGAAGCCGTCGAGGACGCACCGGCCGTAGACCGGGTCGACGAAGAAACACGGGTCGGTGATCTGGCGGACGATCTGAGACCTCGTCCAGCTCTTGCCTCCATCGGACGACTTGAACACCACATGGAAGCTGTGCGTCGGCAGCCCGACAAGCGTCGGGTTCTCGAACATCTCTGCAAACACGTAGGCGACGCCATGGCTGTCGGTTCGGATCGTGCAGCCGCTCAGACCGAACAGATTCGGACCGAGGCCGGGCGTTCCCGCGGGCGTGATCTGCTTCGTGCTCCAGGTATCGCCGCCGTCGGCGGAAACCGACACCGTCAGCGGGACGGGGAAGTTTCCGCCCAGCCCGATGTGCTGGCCGACACTGCGGAACTCGGGATTGCAGACATAGACGCGCCCGAAGAACGGGCTGGAGGCGGCATTGTCTGCCCAGATCTGCTCTTTGTCCTCGAAAGCCGTTTGGCCGGTGTGCGTGTTGACGATGACCGGCGGCTTCCAGCTCGCCTTGTTGAGGACACTCGTCGGCGTCGGGTTGTCGAGGCGCGACACGCCTACGCCAAGGAAGCCGTGGAACTCCGGGTTCGGGAACGCAAATCCCGACGGCCACGCGCCGACGAGATTCGCGTAGTAGACACGCGACCCGTTCGCCCACGAGAAGCTCCCATTGACCGCGATCGGCCCGACCGCAACTGCCGGGTCACCGGAAGCTACGAGCCTGTTCTCGAAGTACCAGGGCAGCGTGTGGATCGGGCCTTCGTGCGCACTACACGTCGCCGTCGGATCGCAGTCCGCGGCCGTCCAGCCGGTATACGGCGGCTGGATCCACGTCTTGCCGCTGTCGAACGAAAAAGCCACGGCCGAAAGACCAACACCGTCGTCCGCAGGGTCCGCGCAGGTGCCGAATTGGACGGTATCGGCCTGTGGGCATCGCGCCCAGTCGACGAAATCGTTCCAACCCGCCACCGCGAAAGTTGGATGGTTCGGATCGATGGCCACCGCCGGCTCGTTTTGATGATTCTGCGGCGTCCTATCCGGCGGACTGCCGACGCTGACGTCGCCCGCAAGAGCCGGAACTGCGACGGACAACGTGCAAGCGACGCTCGCCATGAGCACCGCAACTCGTCGAATCATTGGATCCTCCCCCCGTAGGAAAGACAGGCCGACGATTCTTCCGCCGTACGCAGCCCAGGTCAAGAGCAGGCGTGACCGGGCCGTCACCACTGAGGAATAACGCGGAGTATTGCAGGGCATTTGTGAGACGATCCCCCCTTGTCCGCCCAGAGATTCGTCTACGACTTCGACGAGCCGTCCGACGGCGGCCGCCAGCTGCTCGGCGGCAAGGGCATCGGGCTCGCCGAGATGACCCAGCTGGGCGTGCCCGTTCCGGCCGGGTTCACGATCACGACCGACGCCTGCCGCGCCTACATGTCGAACGGGAAGACGCTGCCCGACGGGCTCGACGAGGAGATCGAGCAGCACCTCCGCGCGCTCGAGCAGCGGACCGGCAAGCGCTTCGGCGACCCGAACGACCCGTTGCTCGTGTCGGTGCGCTCCGGCGCCGCGGTCTCGATGCCCGGGATGATGGAGACGATCCTCAACCTCGGCCTCAACGACGAGGCTCTGGCCGGGCTCGCGCGCGCGACTGGCAACGAGCGCTTCGCCAACGACTCCTACCGCCGCCTGATCCAGATGTACGGCGAGGTCGTCGAGGGGATCGACGCGCACCGCTTCGAGCAGGCGCTGACCGACCTGAAGAAGGCGCGCGGAGTGTCGCACGACGTCGAGCTGGGCGCCGAGGACCTCGCTGGGCTGGTCGGGACGTACAAGCAGATCTACGAGGACGAGACGGGGCGTGGGTTCCCGCAGGACGCGCGCGAACAGCTCACGCGTGCCGTGCGTGCCGTCTTCGACTCGTGGGACGCGCCGCGCGCGCAGGTCTACCGCCGCACGTACGACATCCCAGACGACCTCGGCACGGCCGTGAACGTCGTGCAGATGGTGTTCGGGAACAAGGGCGACGAGTCCGGCACGGGTGTCGCGTTCACGCGCGACCCGTCGACAGGCGAGCAGGGCCTGTACGGCGAGTTCCTCGCCAACGCTCAGGGCGAGGACGTCGTCGCCGGCATCCGCACGCCCGAACCGCTCGCGCACATGGAGCAGAAGCTCCCGCAGGCGTTCGAGCAGCTGCTCGAGATGATGCGCCGGCTGGAGGAGCACTACCGCGACGTGCAGGACATCGAGTTCACCGTCGAGGACAACGAGCTCTACCTGTTGCAGACGCGCTCCGCGAAACGGACCGCGGCCGCCGCCGTGAAAGCGGCGGTGGACATGGTCGACGAGGAGCTGATCACGCGCGAGGAAGCCGTTGCGCGCATCGACCCGCAGCAGCTCGAGCAGCTCCTGCACCCGATGCTCGATCCGACCGCCGAATGGGAGATCGCCGCGAAGGGACTGAACGCGTCGCCGGGAGCCGCGTGCGGAAAGATCGTGCTGGACGCCGACACGGCGGAGCAGCGCGGCAAGGCGGGGGAGAGGGTGATCCTCGTCCGCTGGGAGACGACGCCGGACGACATCCACGGCCTCATCAACGCGGCGGGCGTCCTGACGGCGCACGGCGGCATGACCTCGCACGCGGCCGTCGTCGCGCGCGGGATGGGCAAGCCGTGCGTCGCCGGCTGCGACGCACTTTCGATCGATTTCGACGCGCGAAAAATCACACTCGGGGGTCAGACCCTCTCGGAAGGGGACGTGCTCACGATCGACGGCGGCACGGGTGCCGTGATCGTCGGAGAGGTGCCGCTCGTTCCGCCGCAGGTCAACGACCACCTCGAGACGGTCCTCGGCTGGGGCGACGAGCACCGCCGCCTCGCCGTGCGCGCGAACGCCGACACGCCGGAGGACGCCGCGAAGGCACGCGAGTTCGGCGCGCAGGGCATCGGGCTCTGCCGGACGGAGCACATGTTCATGGCCGAGGACCGGCTGCCCGTCGTGCGCGAGATGATCCTGGCGGCGAACGAGGAGGGCCGCCGCGCGGCGCTCGACAAGCTGCTGCCGATGCAGCAGGGCGACTTCGAGGCGATCTTCGAGGCGATGGCCGGCCTGCCGGTGACGATCCGGCTGCTCGATCCGCCGCTGCACGAGTTCCTGCCGCCGCTCGAGCAGGCGAAGGACGAGCGGATGCGCCGGCGCATCAAGCAGCTGCAGGAGGCGAACCCGATGCTCGGGACGCGCGGCTGCCGGCTCGGCCTGCAGTGGCCGGAGATCTACGAGATGCAGGTGCGGGCGATCGTCCGCGCTGCGGGTGCCGTCGAGGAACGGACCGGCGAGGCGCCGCTCGTCGAGATCATGCACCCGCTCGTCGCGTTCGAGGAGGAGCTGCGCCGCCTGCGCGAGCTCACGGCTCAGGTGGCCGAGGAGGAGGCGCCCGAGGTCGAGTACCTGTGCGGCACGATGATCGAGCTCCCGCGCGCGTGCATCCGCGCCGACGAGATCGCGCGGCAGGCTGACTTCTTCTCCTTCGGCACCAACGACCTCACGCAGACCGCACTCGGCTTCTCCCGCGACGACGCGGAGGGCAAGTTCCTCACCCACTACCTCGAGGACGGCGTGCTGGAGAAGAACCCCTTCGAGACGCTCGACGTCGGCGGCGTCGGCGACCTGATGCGGATCGCGGTCGAGCGGGGCCGTTCGACCAAGCCCGAGTTGAAGCTCGGCATCTGCGGCGAGCACGGCGGCGAGCCGAAATCGGTCGGGTTCTGCCACGAGCTCGGTCTCGACTACGTCAGCTGCTCTCCGTACCGCGTACCACTGGCGCGGCTCGCGGCGGCGCAGGCTGCCCTGGCGGAGGCGGGTGCCCCGGCGTACGCGACGGCGGGCGGCTGATGCCGAACTACGCACTCCTCGTCGACGGTGAGCGTGTCGAGCGCGTGGACTCCGAGGACGATGTGCGCGCCTGGCTGGTCAAGTACCGCGCCGAGCACGAGGAGGACGATCCGGCGGCGGCACACGTCCAGGTCCTCGAGCGTGGCTCGCTCGCGTGGCTGACCGGCGGCAAGCTCGTCGACCGCGAACGATTCTTCTGACCTGGAATCAAGTCCGCGCGCGCCGGCTCGCGCGCAGCTCGCTGACTGAGCGCTCGTCGGATCTCCTCGACGTCGTCCGGCACGTCGGCGGCATCCATGCGCAGGTCCAGGCGTCGGCCGAGCTGCAGCTGGCCGCGCGCGTCGACGGCATCACCCAACAGGACGTGCGCGACGCGCTCTGGCGCGACCGGACGCTCGTGAAGGCCTGGACGCTGCGTGGGACGCTGCACCTGCATCCAGCCGACGAGCTCGCGCTGTGGCTCACGGCGCGACGCGCGCTCTCCTCGGAGCCGGCCGAGCTCTCTGCGTGGCCCGACCCGAAGGGCGTCGTCCATCCACCGGTCGGCGCGGACGAGCTGGCCGAGCTCCAGGCCGCGGTCTGGGATGCGTTCGACGGTCGGGCCCTGCTCCGCGAGGAGCTCGCGGCCGAAGTCGTGGAGCGCGTCGGCAGGAAGCACGAGGGCCGGCTGCGCTCCGGGTTCGCCTTCTTCACCGACCGGCTCGTCCAGGGCCCACCACAGGGGAACAAGATCACGCTCGCGCGGCCCGACCAGTGGATCGAGGGCTGGCATCCAATGGACGAGCAAGCCGCGTTGCGCGAGGTCCTGCGCCGCTACCTCTGGGCATACGGCCCCGCACGGCCGGCTGACTTTCGCGCCTGGTTCGGCGACGTTGCGTTCGATCTGCTCGACGTCGAAGAAGTCGACGTCGAGGGCCATCGCGCCTTCGTGCTCGCGGGCGACACGGAGTTTCCGCAGCCGGAGAAGAGCGTGCGCCTGCTGCCGGAGTACGACGTCTACGTGATGGGCTTCCGCGAGCGCGAGCGGCTCGTGCCGGAGCAGGTGCGCGAGCAGGTCGCCGCGCACGGGCGGGGGCGCTACGAAGGACCGGCCGGCGTCCGCTTCCTGCTCGTCGACGGCGTGACAGCCGGCCTCTGGGAGCGGAAGAAGTCGGCAAAGCGTGTTGAGCTCACCGTCCGCCCCGCGCGGAGATTCAACCGCACCGCGCTGAAGCGCGAGGCCGAGCGCTACGGAGCGTTTCTCGGCGTCGAGCCCGTGCTTACGGTCGAATGACGACCGGCGTTCCGAGCGGCACGACGCGCATCAGGTAGCGCAGGTCGATGTCTTGTGCATGCACGCAGCCGGCGGACACGGCCCGGCCGAAGTCGCTCGGCAAGAGCGTGCCGTGGATGGCGACGCGGTTGCCGCCCCTCCAGCCTGCAGGCAGATGCGGCTGGATTGCGGAGAGCGCGAGGATGCAGCAGCCGTACGCTGCGCTGAAGTTCCCGCCGGCGAGCTTGTCCGTGACCGCGAAGCGTCCGATCGGCGTCGGTGAGTCGAACGCGCCGACGCCCACGCTGACGCGGCGGAGGACGGCCGAGTCGCTCCGAATGGTCAGCGTCCGGGCGGAGAGATCGACGTCGAGCTCGAGGCGCGTTCGCGAGTAGCGCAGGCCGCCCGCGCGCGCGTCCAGCCAGACGACGCGGTTGCCGGCGACGTCCGCCTCGGTCACCGCGAGCCAGCGGCCGCGGCTGCTGCCGACGACGCCGAGCGCACGCGGTGATCCGAAGCGCGTCAAGGCTCCGACCTGCGCGACAACGCGGCCGAACGGCCGGCTGCGCAGCGCGACGACATGGCCGCTCTGAACCCGGACGATCACGTGGACCGGACGCGGCGCCGGCGCCACGAACCAGCCGCCCGGCGGGCGATCGAGCACGACGCGTGCACCGGCGGCGGCCGGCGAGAGCAGGGTGAGGACGAGACCAGCGGCGAAGAGAACCCGGCGCACAGGTCACGGATCGGCACGCCGTCATGCACCGGTTGTCCCTCGAACGAGGGATGCCCGTGCCACGGCGAGATGGGCCATCCTGCGTGTTGAAGGCATGCCCTCTGCCTGGCACGCAGTTCTCGCGCAGAAGGAACTGACACGGTTGCCGTCGCGGTGGATCTACGAGCTGAGCGGGGTTGTTCGAGACTGGTTTTTCGACGAGGGGCGAGGAAAGGGAACGAAATCCGGGCTGCCGTGACTCCCGCCTCTACGGCTAGTTAATTCACGGACCGCTCCTAGGGTTCCGGCAACTCCCGCGCAAACGTCCCGCCGCCGACGATCCGCTCGACGTGGTCCGCGACGCGCCCGCGCAGCTCGCGGTCCGACGTAACGACCCACACCGGCGGTGCGAGCTGCCGCACCTCCCACGCGATCCGGTCGTCGGCCGTCTCGTCGCCCTCCCAGACGACGATCACGTCGTGCCCGTGCGCGCGGCCCCACTCGAGGGAGCGCTGCTCGAGCTCGGCGCGGGCGATGTTCGGCCACACCGAACGGCGGACGTTTTCCGCGTCGACGAGCACGGTCGCCACGGCTTGTAGTCTCGCCGCGATGACCGTTGCGACGACGGGGCTGCGGCCGTCCCCGGGAATCGAGGCCGCGCCTCCGGTCACGCCCAACCTCGTCCGGCCGAAGGAGATTCCGGGCGCGCGGAAGGTCGGGCAGAACACACTCGAGACGCTGCTCTTCCGCGGCGTCTCGACGCCGGTCGCGTTTGCGCTGGTCGTGATCCAGAGCCGCTTCCTCGACCCGTCGGGCCGTGGCCGCTTCGTGCTCGTCGTCCTGAGCGTGACGATCCTCGCGCGGCTCTTCGGCCAGCTCGGCGTCGCGGTGACGAGCCTCAGCCGGGAGGAGGAGCTGCGGCCGCTCGTCCGGCGCGGGCTCGCCTGGACGCTCGTGCTCGGGCTCGGCGGGATCGTGCTGATCCTCGCCGCAGGAGCCGTCGTCGACTCGTTCGGCCTGCGGCTCGCCGCGATCGCGGCTCCGGCCCTCGTGCCCAACATCCTCAACGCCTGCCTGTCCGGGGTCCTGCTCGGCTCCGCGCGAATCAGGCTCTGGAATTACATCCAGGTGCTGCCGCCCTTGCTGACGCTCGCCGGGATGCTGGTCGTGGTCGTCGGCTTCGGCGGTGGGGTGGACGCCGCGATCGCGGTCTGGACGGGCGCGTACTTCGTCACCTCCGCCTTCGCGCTTGTCGCCGCACACGACCTCTGGCTGCCGCTCAGAGGCGCGCCGCTGTTCGACCGTGGCGGCCGCGCGATCGTCCGGCTCGGCTGCGGCATGGGCCTCGTCCAGATCGTCAACCTGATCGGCTATCGCGTCGAGCTGTTCGTGCTCGACCGCTTCAAGGGGCTCGCGGCCGTCGGGATCTACTCGATCGGGATGCAGGCCGCGGAGGCGATCTGGCTGATCCCGGCGGCGATCGCGTCGGCGATCACGGCGCCGGTCGTGCACGACACCTCCGCGGGCGCGGCGCGCCTGATCCGCAGCGCCTGCGTGAAGAGCCTGCTCTATACGTCCGCGGTCGCCGTCGCCATCGGCGTCGCCGCGCCGTTCGTGATCCCGCCGCTCTTCGGGGACGACTTCCGCGGAGCCGCGCGGCCGCTCGCGCTGCTGCTGCCGGGCGTGGTCGCGTATGCGCCCGTCACCGTCCTCGTCGTGTACCTGTCGATCCGGAGCGCTCGCCCGCGGCTCAGCCTGATCGTCTCGATCGTCGGGCTCGTCGTCACGGCAGGGATGTCAGTCGTCCTCATCCCGCCGTACGGCGTGTCGGGCGCAGCGGTGGCGAGTGCGATCGGCTACGCGGCGGGCGGTCTGACGGCGTGGGTCTTCTTCGTCCGGCTCGCCGCTAGGCGTAGCCCTTGACCTTCCAGTACGCCAGCGCGACCGAGGCGACACCGACGAGCAGGATCGTGGCGAGGCCGACCACGCCCGCCCGTCCGTAGGCGACATGGGCGCGGCCGAAGCGCGAGAGACCGAGCGTTGCGAGTGCGCCGCCGATCAGGCCGCCGATGTGTCCGCCGATCGAGATGTTCGAGATCGAGAAGGTCAGGACGAGGTTGATGACGATCATCCCGAGCGCGCTGCCGCCGAAGACGTAGTCGCGCTGGAACTGCTCCATGATCAGTCCGGCTCCGAGGATCCCGAAGATCGCGCCCGAGGCGCCGACCGTCGGCGTCGTCGGATCGAGCAGGAGCGCGCCGGCCGAGCCGGCCAAACCGGAGACGAGGTACAGGGCGATGAACCTCCCTGAACCGATCCGCTCCTCGAGCAGGGAGCCGAACCACCAGAGGGCGACCATGTTCAGGAGGAGATGGATCGGGCCGTAGTGCAGGAACGCAGCCGTGATCAGGCGCCACCAGTCGCCGTGCGCGACGCCGACGAGGTCCGGGAACGGGAGGTGCGCCGGAATCCCGACGAGGCTGTCCCTGACCTTGAGCCCGTTCGCGATCAGGGCGCCGTCCTGGAAGATCGAGCCGTGGTTGGCGTTCACGCCGCTGCCCTGTGCGAGCTCGGCGACGTAGACGGCGACGTTGAGCCCGATCAGCGCGCGCGTGACCTTCGCGCCGACTCCTTCGTAGCCCGCGCGTCGCACGCTTCGCGTGACGCGCTGCACGCCCTGCGGCCGCCCGGAGTGCTCCGGACAGCGGATGCCGACCGGAGCCATCGTCATGCACTCGGTGCAGATCGGACGGCCGCATTCCGAGCACGACAGCCCGGTGACGCGGTCCGGATGGCGGTAACAGGTCCTCTCGACGGCTTCAGCCATGTGCGAAGTAGCGTAGTTGGATGCCGGTGCACGTCGCTTTCACGCCCGACGAAGCGGCTCCTGCCGCCGTCGGTGTCGTCGTCGACGTGCTGCGGGCGACGTCGACGATCGCGCAGGCGCTGGCGGCCGGGTACAGGCGCGTGCTCTGCTGCGCCGAGCTCGAGGAAGCGCGCGCGCTGCGCGCGGAGCTCCCGGACTCGCTCGTCGGCGGCGAGCGAAAGGCCGTGCGGATCGAGGATTTCGACGTCGGCGCCTCACCGCGTGAGTTCCTCGAGGCGCGCGCGGAGACGCTGATCCTCTCCACGACGAACGGGACGCGCGCGATCCTCGAGACGGCGCGGCGCTGCGACGAGGTCCTGCTCGGAAGCCTGCTCAATCTCTCGGCCGTCGCCCGCGCTGTGGGCGGCGACGACGTGGTCGTCGTCTGCGCCGGCTTCGAGGGCGGGTTCGCGCTCGACGACGCGTACTGCGCCGGGCGGATCGTGCAGCTGCTGGAGGGGGAGCGCACGGATCCCGCGATCGCCGCCGACCTCACCGCCCGCGCGTTTCCCACGGCGCTCGACGGGTTGAACGCGCGCACGTACGGGCCGCCTGGCCTCGAGGAGGACATCGCGTACTGCGCGCGCGAGGATGCGCTCGACGTCGTTCCCCGTTTCACCGGAATGGTCGGAGCGGCGGCAGAAATAATGCTGAGGTGAAGCGTTCGGTTGTGCTCGTCGCGGTCGCGGCGGCCCTTTGGGCGGCGGCCGCTGCGGCCGGTGCGCAGAGGCCCTGGCTCTGGCAGTGCACGCAGATCCACAACGCAGAGGCGCAGTACCGCTGCTACGTCCGGCTGCTGCGGCAGGACATCGAGGCGTCGGGCGATCCCGCGCGCGAGCTGCCGCGGATCGACCGCCGCGTCGTCGCAGTCGGCGGTCCGCTGGAGGCGGGCTGCCACGTCCTCATGCACCAGGTCGGACGCGAGTACGGCCGCGACCATCACGTCACGCTCGCGACGCTGCAGCGCTACGTCCCGCGCTCGAACGACCCGAACTGCTCCGCCGGGTTCGGGATGGGTCTCGTGATGTACCTCGGGCCGGAGATCCTCCGTTCGGGCGGCGCCGCGGCCGCGAACACGTGCGCGGAGCTACCGACGCGGTACCGCGAGTACACCTGCATCCACGGCCTCGGTCACGCGCTGCTGCGCGCGTATCACGGGGCGATCGGGCAGGCCGTGCGCGCGTGCCGGAGGCTGCAGGCGCGGTTCGCGCCGGATTGCGCGCAGGGCGTCTTCCACGACTACTGGATCTCGCTCCGGGGCGCCGACGGTACGACGCGCCCGCGTGGTGGTGCACTCTCTCCGCGCGTGATCTGCGACGGACGTTTCACGTACGTGCGGCCATGCTGGTACCGCTACTTCCTCGAGCAGCCGTTTGGGCTGCAGATCCGCGACGCGGCCGACCTGCGGCGCGCCTGCCGCGGGCTGGCCGGGATCCAGCGCTTCGGCTGCATCAGCGGCGCGACCCTGACGATCTCGAGCGAGCCGTTCGAGCAGCTCCGCGTCTGCAGGCGGCTGCGAGGGAGTGACGCTTCCGCGTGCGTGCGCGGCGTCGCCGACCAGGCACTGGCGGGAGAGCCTGTCCGGCAACTGGCGCTGATCCGGCTGTGCCGGAGTTCGGACTGCTTCGAGTGGTTGGGCCGGACGCTTGCGGTCGTCACGAACGGACGCTTTCGCTGCGCCTCGCTCACGCACGGCCGGCGCGCCTGTCTTGCGGGCGCGGCGCGGATCAGTGCCGCGCTCGTGACCTTCTCGTAGAGCCATTCTGCTCGCCCCGGCAGCCCTCATACTTCGAGGCGTGGCTAGCGCAGCGCGCGCCGAGGATCGACCGCCGCGCCGCGGATGCGCACCTCGAAGTGGAGATGCGGCCCCGTCGCGTCGCCGGACGCACCGACGAGTCCGACGCGTACACCCTCCGCGATCCAGACCCCGACGCGGACGTCGATGCGCGAGAGATGCGCATACATCGAGCGCTCGCCGTGCCCGTGCGCGACGGTGACGAGGAAGCCGTACGTGTCGCGCCAACCGGCCCAGACCACCTCGCCCGAGCGAGCAGAGTAGACGGGAGCCCCCATCGGCGCGGGAAGGTCGATGCCGGAATGCCAGCGATCCCCGCGAGGCCCGAAGTTGTCACCGAGGACGGGAGCCGTCATCGGCCAGGCAAGCGGCAGCGGGATTGTTGGAGCCGGCGAGGTGAGGGCGCTGCGCGTCGCCCGTCCCGCGACCCCGTCCACTTTCAGTCCAGCCCATTCCTGGAAGCGGCGGAGCGCTCCGGCGATGTGCGGTCCGAAAATGCCGTCGAAGTCACCTGAGGGGAAGCCGTGCTCGGCGAGCTGGAACTGCAGCGAAGCGACGTCCCAGCCGGCGTTGCCGAGGCGAAGCTGGCGCTGGCCGAGCCGGTGCTTGGCGAAGCGGCCGAGTGCCCGGCGCGTCTTCGGGCCGACGACGCCGTCGACCGCGATCCGGGCGCGTGCCTGCAGCTTCCGGATCGCCTTCTGCGTGGCCGGGCCGGTGATCCCGTCGATCGGGCCCTGATAGAGCCCGCGCGCGTGCAGGCCGACCTGAAGGGCGGCAACGCCCGGATCGGCCGCCGAGGCCTGGGGGATCAGGACGAGGGCGGCGAGGACGGTGGGCAGCGCGAGGAACGCCCTGATGCGCATGGGACGTCGCTTTTCGCCGTGGCGTCTGGGATCCCTTGACGCCGAACGTGTGTTCGTGTAGAACGTACGTTCCCATGATCGCCTGCATCCTCATCCCCGGCTTCGAATTGAGGGCAGCCCTGCGCAAGCAGCCGGCTCTCGCGCTGCGCCCTGCCGCCCTCTCGCCCGTCGCCGGCACCGAGCCCTTGCTCGGCCCCGTGACGGCCGCGGCGGAGCGCCTGGGGGTGCGTCCGGGCATGCGGCTGGGAGAGGGGCTGGCCACCTGCCCGGAACTCGTCCTCGTCGAGCAGGATCCCGCCGCCGCCGAGCAGGCCTGGGAGGAGATCCTGCGCTCGCTCGAGGACTCCGGCTTCGCGGTCGACCCCGCCGGAGTGGGATGCGTGTACTTCGAGACGCGCGGGGTGGAGAGGTTGTACGGCGGGCTCGAGCCTGCGCTCCATCGCGCGCTCGCCGCCGTCGGAACTGCCTGGGACCCACGCGCGGGCGCAGCGCAGCGCCGGTTCGCGGCCCTCGCCGCGGCGAATGTCGCGCGCCCCGGGCAGATCTTGGTCGTCTCCGACGAGCGGTTGCGCGATTTCCTCGCGCCGCTGCCGCTGGAGCTCGTGCCGATGGAGCCGCGCCGCCGCGCGGAGCTGCACGAGCTGGGGGTGAAGCGGGTCGGACAGCTTGCTGGGCTCCCGGGCGCAGCCGTGGCCGAACGTTTGGGGCCGGACGGCCGGCGCGCCTGGGGCCTGGCGAGAGGCGGCAAGGCCGCGCGCGTGCGGGGCCGCCGTCCGCCCGCCGAGATCGTGGAGGCGCTCGAGTTTCCCGAGGCGGTCGGAAACGAGCTGACGTTGCGGCGCGCGTTCGGTGCGCTGCTGGAGACGCTGCTGGCGCGGCCGGAACGCGCCGACCGCTTCGTTCGGAAGATCGCGCTGTCGGCGCGACTCGTGGGCGGCGGCTCGTGGCGGCGCTCGGTCACCTTGCGCGATGCGACGACGGAGGTGGGACGCTTGAAGGCGGCGCTCAGCCCGAAGCTCGCGGAGCTCCCGGCGCCCGTGCTCGAGCTGCGCCTCGAGCTCGTCGAGCTGACCCAGCACGACGGCCAGCAGCTCGA
>WNFV01000171.1_pt1 | contig 132741 bp, 103 predicted proteins | sample 5400101 | NCBI WGS metagenome assembly WNFV01 (sample SAMN13153361, study PRJNA577476) | soil metagenome | isolation source: 115 cm soil or saprolite under grassland replicate 1 | place: USA:California | collected 2016-06-15 | reverse complement strand
AGGTTCGGGATCTCGTCGAGAAGCCGCCGCGCGACGAAGCGCCTTCGGATCTCGCCATCATCGGCCGCTACGTGCTCACGCCCGACATCTTCCCGGCGCTCGCCTCCATCAAGAGCGACAGAACCGGCGAAATCCAGCTGACCAACGGCCTGCGCGAGCTGGTGAAGACGCGACCGCTCTATGCCTGCGAGGTCAAAGGCGTCCGCCACGACACGGGCAACAAGCTCGGGTTCCTGAAAGCGGTCGTCTACTTCGCGTTGCGGCGACCCGACCTCGCCGGCAAGTTCTCCGAGTATCTGGCGTCGCTCGACCTGCAGACCCTCGCGGGAAAGCGCTGACGGATTTCAGGCGCCTTCGCGCCGACGCTCGCCGGCAACCCCCGCGAGCGAAGGCGGGCGGTCAGATTTCACGGTTCAGATTTCTGCGTCTTCGACGACGAGCCTGAAGACGACGAAGGGGACGAGGACGAGCCGGCGGACGAGGAGCTTTTGCCGGTCTTCGCCGGCGCGCCGGGTTTGTCGGGTTTTCCTGACTTCTCCGATTTGTCGGACTTCTCGGGTTTTTCGGATTTCTCCGCCTTTTCAGCTTTCTCCGGCGTCTCCGAGGTATCGGCCTTCTCGGCTTTCCCGCTGTCGGCCTTCGCCGCCGCCTCGTGGTCCTTCTTGGGATAGTCGGTGATGTAAAACCCGCTGCCCTTGAACTGAAATGCCGGCGACGACATCAGCTTGTGCACCGCGCCGCCGCATTTCGGGCACGTGTCGGCCAGTGGATCCGAGAACTTCTGAATCCGTTCGAACCGGTGACCACAGACGTCGCATTCGTATTCGTAGAGAGGCATCTTCCCTTTATTCGAGCACGTCGCCAGCGTCGTCGCCGAGCATCAGGCGGCGATGCAGCCAGAAGGGCGCGGTGCCCTGGCTGAGGAGGGTGTCGTGAAAATTTCGAAGCGAGAATGATTTTCCCTGCTTCTGCTTCCAGTCCTGACGGAGCTTCAACAGCATCAGCTTGCCGACGCTGTACACGAGATACGTGGGATCGAACGTGCCGCGCTCGGCTTCGCGCCGCGCGCTCGCGTCTTCCATGAACGCCTCGTCGCGGAAGAACCGCACGCCCTGCTCCACCGACATGTCTTCCGCGTGCAGCTTGATGCAGACGATGAAGCGGGCGAGACGGATCAGCGACTCCGCGAGCTGTCCGAGCTGAATGCCGTAATCCTGCCGGCCGAAGCCGGCCTCAATCATCATCTGCTCGCAATAATGCGCCCACCCTTCGACGAACGACGCGGGCGCGAGCAGGATCGACTTGCGCGCCTTCGATTCGACCCGCCGGAGGTGCTGATAGTGCAGGAAGTGCCCGGGATACACCTCGTGGATCGAGATCGACCACAGCGTCGGGATGTTGTAGTCGCGCAGATGTTCGTCCTGACGCTCCGGCGGCCACGACGGATCGATGTCGGTGAGGTAGTAGTACGCGCGCGTCGGCTTCGACTCGAATGGGCCGGGCGTCCACATGCTGGCAAACGACCAGCGATAGAACTCCGGCGTCGGCGCCACGGTGATTTGCTCACCCTCAGGCAGGGTGACGATCGCCTGGCGCTGGAGGAACGTGGCAAGCTCGTCGAGCTGCGCGCGTCCAACGCCAACGAGCTCCCCTGGCCCGGGGTGTTTCGCTTTCGTGCGCGCCCACGCGTCGATCGGATCGCCGCCGTTCATCCGGCCCGCCAGCGACTTGAATGCCTCCTGCGTCGATTTCATCTCGCGATCCGCGATGGCGAGCAGACGCTCGACGGGGATCGACAACCCTTCTTCGAGTCGCAGCTTCCGTTCGAATTTCTCGCGCCCGAGACGAAACGACGCGCGGGCTTTCGGCGCGACGTCGGTCTCGAGGTACTGCACGTAGGAGTCGACGGCCTGCGACGCCTCGGTCTGCGCGTCGGCGAGGTCGCCGAGCAGATGCAGGTCGTCGATGTCGGCGAACGCGCGCGGCAGCTCGTCGTCGATGAATTTCAATGCCCCGCGCATCGTCTCGATGCCCACCTTCACGAAGATGCCGGGCGGATCCTTGATGTTGTCGCGGGCGGCTTGAATGAGGCGCGGTGTCTGCCGGAGCTTCGACAGCACGCGGCGGGCGCGCTCCGACGCCGGCGCGTGGGAGAAGAGCGTCTGGCCGGCGAGGCTCGAGGCGATCAGGTCCGCGTAGTACTGCGGGTTGCGCTCCCAGGTGCGCACGACTTCGAGCTCAAAGGTGCGCGCCTGCAGGTGGTCGATGAGCATCCGGTGCTCGAGCCGTTCGATGTCGGTGAGCGCGTCGCGGTTGATCTCGTCGAGGCGGCGCAGATAGCCGGAGAGCGCGTGCGCCTCGCTCTCGACGGCATGACGGCTCAGGTCTTCGAGCAGATCGTCGTGCGCGTGAACGCCATCGAGCGTCGCGTGCGTCGGATGGGTCTCGTGAAGATAACCAAGCAGGTCGTCGACGAAATGAGGAAGGGGCTCGGAAGCAATCATCGTTTTCAGGGTCGGTAGAGCTGGCCTTCGACCGGTGCCACGATCCGCCAATGGTACATTAAACTCCGCTAACGAAATGTCCGGCACGCTGTTCGTAGTCGCGACTCCGATCGGCAACCTCGAGGACATTACGATTCGGGCGTTGCGGGTGTTGCGGGACGTCGCGGTGATCGCCGCAGAGGACACGCGCCGGACCGCGCAGCTTCTGGCGCGGCACGCCATCGCGACCCCTACCACGAGCCTTCACGAACACAACGAAACACGGAAGTCGCCGTCCCTCGTGGCCCGCCTCGTGGCCGGCGAAAGCATCGCGCTCGTTTCCGATGCCGGGACGCCGACAGTTTCGGACCCTGGCGAGCGGCTCATCGCGGCCGCGATCAGCGCGGGCATTCGCGTCGAGCCGATCCCCGGGCCAAGCGCCATCCTTGCCGCCTTGACCGCGTCGGGGCTGCCGACAGACAGCTTCTCGTTTCTTGGATTTCCGCCAACACGGTCAAAAGACCGAAAGCGGTGGCTCGCGCGGATGAGACACATCGGCGGCACCATCGTTTTCTTTGAGGCGCCACACAGAATTCGGGCGACACTGCGGGAACTAAGCACCGCTATCGGGCCCTGCGACGTTGCAATTGGCCGGGAATTGACCAAGGTTCACGAAGAATTGGTCAGAGGCCCAATTAATGAAGTCATGAGTGTCGGTTTTCTCGAGCGAGGCGAGTTTACCGTTGTCGTAAATGTAGGTCTTACGCCAGAAACATGGCCCGTTGGCGTCGCTTCACCGAAGGTCATGCTCGCCGAAATTGGTGAAATGACCGCAACGAAGCCCGTGTCACGACGACGCGCCGTCCAGCAACTCGCCAAGAAATACGGGCTTACACCCAACGTCGTCTATGAGGCAATCGAGCAGGCCAAAAAGTCTGGCGATCGACCAACTTGACCGATGATAAGCCGTTCTGTTACCGTACGCGCCACTTCGGGCGCGAAATCTCCCTGATCTAGGCCCTACCGGCGCGCACAATGGCAATGGCGAAGCAGCGGCGGCCGCAGTCCAAATCGACAAAGCCTTCGGCATCGTCTGGCCGACGTGGACAGGCGGGGCACGCCAACCCACGCGCGCCTCATCCGGCCCCGTCTTCCCCAGTGCGGCGTTCAACCTACGTCGAGGCCGTGGCTCTCTACGAGCACGGTCTCGAGGCATTGCAGCACCACGACTACCGGAAGGCCGCGAGTCTTCTGGAATCCGTGCTCCGGCAGTACCCTGAAGAGAAAGAGCTTCAAGAGCGCGTCCGGCTCTACCTCAACATCTGCAAGCGGCACGCAACACCCCCTGAGGCCGCACCGAAAACCATCGACGAGCGGCTCTATGCGGCGACGCTCGCCATCAACGGCGGTCAGTACGACCAGGCGATCGCGCACTTGCGACTCGTGCGGGATGAAGATCCAGACAACGATCACGCGCTCTACATGCTTGCCGTCGCGCACGCGCAACGCGGCGAGCCTGCGGAAGCCGTGGCCCATCTCGAGCGGGCCATCGCGCTCAACCCCGAGAATCGCGGTCTCGCGCGCACCGATCCCGACCTCGAGCCGCTGCGCGGCGACGAAGCGTTTCGCGCGGCCCTCGAGGCCGCCTCGGTCCCCCGCCTCGACCGGCGCCGGCCCCTCAAGACCAAATCGGGACGATAATCGGGTTCGGGGTTCCCCGAACCCCGAACCCAATGAGCCTCCACGTAGTCGTCCTCGCCGCGGGAAAAGGCACGCGCATGAAGTCGGCGCATGCGAAGGTGCTGCATCGGGTGGCAGGCCAGCCGATGATCGCGCACGTGCTCGCGACGGCGTCGACGCTTGCTCCCCGATCGATCACCGTCGTCGTGGGCCATCAGGCCGACGCGGTGAAGCAGGCGCTGGCGCGGCACCCGAGTCTCACGTTTGTGGTGCAGGAGCCACAGCTCGGGACGGCGCACGCGCTCCTGGTTACCGAATCGGCGTTGCTCGGCGCGACCGGAACGCTCGTGCTCTTATCCGGCGACGTGCCGCTCTTGTCGGCCGCGACGCTGAAAACACTCGTCAATCGGCACGAGGGGACGAGGGCGGCAGTGACGGTCCTCACGGCGGTCGTCGACGATCCAGGCGGCTACGGACGGATTGTCCGGTCGGGCGAGCAGATTGCACGTATCGTTGAGGACAGGGACGCGTCCGCAACCGAGCGCGCCATCTGCGAGATCAATTCCGGGATTTACGCGTTCCGGTTGGACGCGTTGTTCGACGCCGTCAGAAGCATCGCCGCGGAAAACGCCCAGCGGGAATATTATCTGCCCGATCTCGTCGCGGTTTTTCGGCGGCGCGGTGCGGGCGTCGAAACAATCACCGTCTCGAATCCCGAGGAGATTCGAGGCATCAACAGCCGCGGCGAGCTCGCGGCAGTGAGCCGAATCGTGAGAGACGAGAAGAACGCAGAGCTTATGGCCGCCGGCGTCACCATCGAAGACCCTGCGACGGCGTACGTCGACCGCGACGTCACGGTGGGCGCCGACACGATCATTCATCCCGGCGTGTCGATCGAAGGCAAGACGACGATCGGCGCGGGCTGCGAGATTCACAGCGGCGCGCGAATCGTGGACTCGCAGATCGGCGATCGCGTCACGGTTTTCAATCATTGCGTCATTACGAACGTCCGCATCGACGACGAGGTGACGGTCGGGCCGTTCGCGCATCTGCGAAACAACGCGGAGCTGCGCGAGCGGGCGCGCGTCGGCAACTTCGTGGAGCTGAAGAAGACCGTGCTCGGCGCCGGCTCGAAGTCGATGCATCTCGCGTATCTGGGCGACGCCACGATCGGCGAGAAGGTCAACGTCGGTGCGGGGACGATCACGTGCAACTACGACGGCGTGAACAAGCACCAGACGATCATCGAGGACGGCGCCTTCATCGGCAGCGACTCGCAGCTCATCGCTCCGGTCACCGTCGGCAAGGGCGCCTACGTCGGCACCGGCACCACGATTCGGGAGAATGTGCCGGCGGGCGCGCTGGCCGTCAGTGCCGGGAAACAGCGGAATCTCGAAGGCTGGGTCGAGGGCAGGAAGAACAAGACCAGGGATTAGGGATTAGGGGTTAGGGATTAGGGATTAGGGGTTAGGGATTCGGAGTCAGGAATCACGTCATGTGCGGAATCATCGGCTACATCGGACCCAAGGAAGTCGTGCCGGTACTGATCGACGGGCTGCGGCGGCTCGAGTACCGCGGGTACGACTCGGCGGGCGTGGCAGTCGTTCGCAACGGCGAGATCGACCTGCGCCGCAGCGCCGGCAAGCTGTCGAATCTCGAGGACGTCATCGAATCGAATCCGCTGCTCGGCGACTACGGCGTCGGGCACACGCGGTGGGCAACCCACGGCCGTCCGACGGAAGAGAACGCCCACCCTCACCGCGACTGCACGGGCAAGATCGTCGTCGTCCACAACGGCATCATCGAGAACTACCTGGACCTGAAGCAGGAGCTGCAGCGGCAGGGCCACACCTTCGTCACCGAAACCGACACGGAAATCGTCGCGCATCTGGTCGAACGCGAGATGAAGGACGACGGGCTCGAGAACGCGGTGCGGCGGGCGCTGCTGTTGATGCGCGGTCTTTTCGCGCTCGTCCTGATTTCGGCCGACGATCGGGAAAAGATCGTCGCCGTCCGCAACGGGCCGCCGATCGTCGTCGGCCTGGGCGACGGCGAATTCTTCGTCGCATCCGACATACCCGCTATTCTCAGCCACACGCGCGACGTCGTGTTTCTCGGCGACGAGGAAATGGCCGTCATCACGCGCACCGGTGTCACGTTCACCGACTTCTTCGGCCGGCCGGTCTCCAAGGCCACCCAGCGCGTGCTCTGGGACCCGATCATGGCGGAGAAGGCGGGTTACAAGCACTTCATGCTCAAGGAGATCTTCGAGCAGCCGACGGCGGCGCGCGAGACGATCCTCGGCCGCGTCTCGCAGGACTCCGGGAAGATCTTCCTCGAAGAGATGAAGATTACCGATGCGACGCTGGCGGCCGTGGAGCGCGTCACCATCCTGGCGTGCGGCACGTCGTGGCATGCGGGCCTGGTCGGCAAGTTCATGATCGAGCAGCTCGCGCGCCTGCACGTCGACGTGGACTACGGATCCGAGTACCGCTATCGCAGCCCGATCGTCACGCCGAACACGCTGGCGGTCGTCATCACGCAGTCGGGCGAAACGGCCGACACGCTGGCCGCTCTTCGCGAAGCCAAACAGGCCGGTGCTTCCAGCATCTCGATCTGCAATGTCGTCGGCAGCATGGCGACGCGCGAGACCGACGGCACCATTTACACACACGCGGGCCCGGAAATCGGCGTGGCATCGACCAAAGCCTTCACGTCCCAGCTCGTCGCGCTGTATCTGCTGGGCCTTCGGCTGGGCCAGATCCGCGGGGTGCTCTCGCCCCAGGCGTCACGGCCGCACATCGACGCGCTTCTTGCGCTTCCGCAGCTCCTCGAACAGACGCTCAAGGCGGCCGCCGAGGTCGAAGAAATTGCTAGCCGCTACCACACGCGGACCGATTTCCTGTACCTCGGCCGCGGGATCAACTATCCGATTGCTCTCGAGGGCGCGCTGAAGCTGAAGGAAATCTCGTACATCCACGCCGAAGGCTATCCGGCCGGCGAGATGAAGCACGGTCCGATCGCGCTCATCGACGAACGGATGCCGGTGGTGACCATCGCCCCGCAGGACCACGTGTTCGAGAAAATGATCGGCAACATGCAGGAGGTCAAAGCGCGCGGCGGATCGGTGATTGCGCTCACCACGCGCGGCGAATCCAAGCTGCGCACCATCCTCGATCCGGCGCGCGACTTCGTCCTCGAGCTGCCGAGGGCGCCGGAATTGCTCACGCCCATTCTCATGACGCTGCCGCTGCAGCTGCTCGCGTACGACATTGCCGTTCGCCGTGGCTGCGACGTCGATCAGCCAAGGAATCTCGCGAAGAGTGTCACGGTAGAATAGGGGTTAGGGATTTGGGAGTAGGGATTAGAGGTTCTGCTAATCCCTAACCCCTAAGCCCCAATCCCTATGGATTTCCTGCACACCCTCAATCCTGAACAGCGGGAAGCGGTTCTTCATCTCAGCGGCCCGTTGCTCATCCTGGCCGGCGCCGGCTCGGGCAAGACGCGCGTCATCACCAGCCGCATTGCGTACCTCGTCGGCGACGGGCACGCCGAGCCGCACGAAATCCTCGCGGTCACCTTCACCAACAAGGCGGCCGAAGAGATGCGGGCGCGTGTCGAAGCGCTGCTCGGGTCGGACTGCAGCCGCATGTGGGTGTCGACATTCCACTCGTTGTGCGCGCGGCTGCTGCGCCGCGAAGCGCCGGCCATCGGCCTGTCACGCGATTTCGTGATCTACGACTCGTCCGATCAATTGACGGTCGTCAAGCAGGCGCTGAAGTCGCTGCACATCGACGACAGCTTCGTGCAGCCTCGTGCGGCGCTGGGTCGAATCAGCCACGCGAAGAATCGGATGGAGGGTCCGGACGCCGTCGCCGCTGCGGCGGTGGCCGGCTGGAACCGCCGCGACGAGCACGTTGCAAAGATATACGCGTACTACCTCAACGCGTTGAAGGAGAGCAATGCGCTCGACTTCGACGATCTGCTGCTGAAGACCGTCGAGCTCTTCGAGCAGTCCGAGCGAGTACGAACCAAATACTCCGAACAGTTCCGTTTCGTGATGGTCGACGAATACCAGGACACCAACCGGCCGCAGTACCTGCTGATTCGCCGCCTCGCCGAAGTCCACCGCAATCTCTGCGTCGTCGGGGATCCCGATCAGTCGATTTACAAATGGCGGGGCGCCGACCTGCGCAACATCCTCGACTTCGAGCAGGACTTCGGCGAAGCGCGGATCGTCAAGCTCGAACGCAACTACCGCTCCACGCAGATCATCCTCGATGCGGCCTCGGCCGTCATCAGCCAGAATCGCAACCGGAAGGACAAACGCCTCTGGACCGACCGCGCGGGCGGCGACCGCATCGTCTATTTCCGCGGCGGCGACGAGCTGGAGGAAGCCGACTTCATCACCCGCACGGCGCGCGGGGCGCTGGCGGACGATGTGGAAGCAACCGTCGCCGTTTTGTATCGCACCAACGCGCAGTCGAGAACGATTGAGGATGCGCTCATGCGCGAAGGCGTCGCCTACAAGGTGGTGGGCGGCGTTCGATTTTACGAGCGGAAGGAGATCAAGGACGCGCTCGCGTACATGCGGCTCATCATCAACCCCCATGACGACGTCAGCCTCCGGCGGGTGATCAACGTGCCGGCGCGCGGCATCGGGAAAGGCGTCATGGACGCCCTCGAAACCATCTCAGCGAGCGACGACGTCGCCGTCGATTCGTTGCCGCTGCTCTCGGCAGGCCTGCAGCCGGCATTGTCGGTGAATTCGCTGTGGGCGCGCCTGGTGCGCGGCCTCGATCAACGGGCGTTGCCGAACCGCGCGGCGGCGTCGCTGGCGGCGTTTCGCGATCTGCTCGTGAACCTTACCGAAATGGCGCGGCGCGAGCCGGTGTCGATCGCCATCGGCAAGATGCTCGATCAGAGCGGATACCTTCAGGACCTGCGCGAGGAGCGCAGCGAGGACGCAGAAAGCCGGGTCGAAAACCTGGCCGAGCTCGTCTCGGCCGCGCGGGAGTACGAGAGCCGCGAGCAGGAACCGTCGCTGGTCGGGTTCGTCGATCGCCTCTCGCTCTTGTCCGACGTGGACGAAGAGCAAGGCACGCGCGACGCGCGCGTCTGGCTGATGACGCTGCACAGCGCGAAAGGGCTCGAATTCCCGGTGGTGGTGCTCGCCGGCCTGGAGGAAGGTCTGTTTCCGCATTCGCGGTCCAGCGAGGACGTTGAAGAGCTCGAGGAGGAGCGGCGGCTGTGTTACGTCGGCATGACGCGCGCGCGGGCGCGCCTGGTGCTGACGGGCGCCGCACGGCGGCGGATCTTCGGCGAGTATCAGTCGAGCGAGCCGTCGCGCTTCATCGACGAGGTGCCGGCCGAACTGGTCGAACGCATCACCCCGTCGTTTTCCTCGCCTGGTTATCAGGGCAATTTTCCGCATTACGAGTTCCGGACGAATCCGTACGGCCGCGGACGCCGCGGTAACCGCGTGCGCGAAGAGACGGCGACGTACGCGTACGAGGACGAGGACCAGTCGACGGGCATGGCGCTGCGCCTCGGCATGCGCGTGCGCCATCCGCAGTTCGGGATCGGCACCGTGCTCAGCGTCGAAGCGCTGAACGACGATACGAAGCTGGTCGTGCGCTTCGCGGCGGTGGGACAGAAGACGCTGCGGGCGAAATACGCGAAGCTGGAGCCCGCGTGAGATAGATTTCTGCCACCTCCGCCGAAGGCGCTTCGCGAGCCTCGCCGAAGCTCGCCAGCAGGCCCCGCGAGCGAAGGCGGGAGTTCAGATTTCAGAGATTTCAGAGTTCAGATTTCACTGCGGTGATAATCCAACCGGTGGCGGTTCGCTGCATCGTCACCACCAGCGTCTTTCGCTCCGTCCGACCACTCGGTAGCCGAACCGGCGCCACAATCGTCACGTCTTTCAGCTCGGCCTGACCGTCGCGGCGGAATGCCACGTTCGTGATGTCGAACGTGGTGATGGTCCCCTGCTCACGCGGCTCGAAGACGACGGTGGCCATCTTCCGCAGGGCGGTCTTGTCGCGAATACGGGATGCGTCGAAAAACTGCGTCAGCAGCGGCCGTTCGGGCCCTGCACAGCCGAACGCAGCGAGCAGTGTCAGAACAACGGCTAAACCCTTCCACCACGGTGGTCCGTGGCGGAGAGTTATCTGCGTCACGATTCCGATGGGGCCGGCTCCTCTTCTTCCTTTTCGACGAGCCGCGCGATGGAGACCACCTTGTCGTCGCCTTCGATGTTGATCAGCGTCACACCCTGCGTCGCGCGTCCGATCGCGCGCACATCGTCGGTCAGCATGCGCAGAATCATGCCCTGCTGCGTGATGACCAGCAGCTCGTCGCCGGCATGCACGTAGGCGACCCCGACGACCAGGCCATTCTTCGTTGTGGTCGCGATGTTGATGATGCCGACGCCACCGCGCGACTGCACGCGGTACTCCTCAATCTCGGTCCGCTTGCCGAAGCCGCGTTCGGTCACCGTCAAGAGAGTGCCACCGGGTTTCACCACCTCCATGGCCACGACGTAGTCGTCGCCCCGCAGCGTGATGCCGCGGACGCCGTACGCGGTGCGGCCCATCGGCCGAACGTCGCTCTCGTGGAATCGAATCGCCATGCCGTGCCGCGTGCCGATGAAGACTTCGCCGCTGCCGTCGGTCACCTGGGCGGCGATCACGGCGTCGGTCGCTTCGACGCCCATCGCGATGATGCCGCCGGCGCGCGGGTTGCTGAACGACGACAGCGCCGTCTTCTTCACCACGCCCAGGCGCGAGCCCATCACGATGTATTTGTCGTCCTCGAACTCCTTCACGGCGAGCATGGCCGCGATCTTCTCGCCCTCTTCCATCGACACGAGGTTCGCGATCGACTTGCCCTTGCCGCCCGGGCCGACGTCCGGGATCTCGTGGACCTTCAGCCAATAGGCGCGGCCGCGGTCGGAAAAGATCATGATGTAGGCGTGCGTCGACGCCACAAACAGGTGGCTGACGAAATCCTCTTCGCGCGTGCGCATGCCGATGCGGCCTTTGCCGCCGCGCCGCTGGTTCCTGTACGTCGAAATCGCCGTTCGCTTGATGTAGCCGGTGTTGCTGACGGTGATCGCCATGTCCTCTTCGGCGATCAGGTCCTCGACGTTGATTTCGCCCGTCGCGTCGACGATCTCCGTCCGGCGCTCGTCGCCGTATCCCTCGCGCACCGCCTTCAGCTCGTCGACGATGATCTGCATCAGCAAGCGCTCGCTCGCGAGAATGGCGCGCAGCCGCTCGATCGTCTTCAGCAGCTCCGCGAGCTCGTCGAGAATCTTCTGGCGCTCGAGACCGGTCAGCCGCTGCAGCTGCATGTCGAGGATGGCCTGCGACTGGATCTGCGACAGCCCGAACTGCGCCATCAGGCCTTCGCGGGCCTCCGGCGGTGTCTTGGATCCGCGAATGAGCGTGATCACCGCATCCAGGTGATCGAGCGCAATCTTCAGGCCTTCGAGAATGTGATACCGCGCTTCCGCTTTGCGCAGCTCGAATTCGGTTCGCCGCCGCACGACCTCGCGGCGGAATTCCACGAAGCTCTCGATCAGCTCGAGGAGCGTCATCACCTTCGGCCGCCCGCCGACGATGGCGAGCATGATGATGCCGAAGCTCATTTGGAGCTGTGTGTGCTTGTACAGATTGTTGAGGATGACCTCGGGAACTTCGCCGCGCTTCAACTCGATCACCATCCGCATGCCGTCACGATCCGATTCGTCGCGCAGGTCGGAGATGCCCTCGATCGTCTTGTCGCGCACCAGCTCGGCGATCCGCTCGATCAGCCTGGCTTTGTTGACCTGATACGGAATCTCGGTGACGACAATGGCCTGCCGATCGCCTTTCTTGTTCGTCTCGATCATCGACTTCGCGCGCATCAGAATCGAACCGCGCCCCGTGGTGTACGCCTGCACCGCCCCCTGCCGGCCGACAATCTGGCCTGCCGTCGGAAAGTCCGGCGCCGGGATGAGCCGAATCAGATTGCGCAGCTTGTCGACGGACGTCAGACGCGCCGCCGACGCGTCGGCGAAACGGGTGTTTTCGATCAGCCAGATGCAGCCGTCGATCACTTCCCGCAGGTTGTGCGGCGGGACGTTGGTGGCCATGCCGACGGCGATGCCGGCGGATCCGTTGACCAGCAGGTTCGGGAACGGCGCCGGAAGAACCGCGGGCTCTTCGGTGGTCTCGTCGTAATTGGGAACGAAGTCGACGGTCTCCTTGTCGAGATCCGCCATCATGTCGTCGGCGAGCGCCTGCAGGCGGCCTTCGGTGTACCGCATGGCCGCCGGCGGATCGCCGTCGATCGATCCGAAGTTGCCCTGGCCGTCGACCAGCGGGTAGCGCATGTTGAAGTCCTGCGCCAGCCGGACGAGGGTGTCGTAGATCGACTGATCGCCGTGGGGATGGAAGTTGCCCATCACCTCGCCGACGATCTTTGCGCACTTGCGGTACCCGCGCGTCGACGACAGCCCCATCGTCTTCATGCCGTACATCACGCGGCGGTGCGCCGGCTTGAGGCCGTCGCGCGCGTCGGGCAGCGCTCGTCCAATGATCACGCTCATGGCGTAATCCATGTACGAACGCTTCATTTCGTCTTCGATGTTGACGGCGTGTTGGGATGGGACCAGATCTGCCATGTGTTGGAAACGAGGCTAGAGGCTGGAGGCTGGGGGCTTGGGCGTGCTGGAGAACACAGATCCTTGTCCGGCCCCCGACGATCCCCAGCCTCCAGCCTCGAGCCTCCAGCCTCTATACATCTAGGTTCTTGACGTCGAGCGCATTGTCTTCGATGAACTTCCGGCGCGGCTCGACCTGATCGCCCATCAGCGTCGTGAACATCAGGTCGGCCTCGGTGTGATCTTCGGCGCGGACCTGCAGCAGCGTTCGTACCTGCGGGTCCATCGTCGTCGCCCAGAGCTGGTCGGGGTTCATCTCACCGAGTCCCTTGTACCGGTTGACGGCGACGCCCTTCTTGCCGGCGGCGATGAAGAAGTCGACGAGCTCTTCGAAGGAATGCAGCGTAATGTCCGGCGCTTTCTCCTTCGGTTTCCGCTGGCCGGCCGATGCCGCTTCGTCGCCTTCGTCCGCGATGTCCCCTGTCGTCGAGACGATGATGTCGCCCGCGAGCGCCGGGATGTCGCGATGGTTCGCCAGCAGCGTTCGGTACTCGCCGGCGGTGACGAAATCGACGCCGATGACGTGCTGTCGCGGATAGCCGCCCGATCGATCCTCGACGTGGAGCAGGTACCGATTGTGCTCTTCGTCGCGCTGCACGGTGACGGTGCGGGTCGGCGTCGTCAGCGCATTCGCGAGCCCCTCGAGCTTGTCCTTGTCGGCGAAGTACTCGCGATCGGCGCCCGCCGCGACCAGTGCTTCGACGATCTCCCGCGGATGGCCGCGCCGTTCAACGACGTAGAGGAGCTTCTGATGCGCGATCATCCGGTGCAGCAGCTTCTCGAGGTCGGCGCCCGAGACCTCGGTCCCTCTGGCCGGAATCCGGACGACGCGGGCTTCGGTGGCCCGTCGGATCAGGAACGCGTCGAGCTCCCGCTCGTCCTTGATGTAGGTTTCGCTCTTTCCGCGTTTTGCCCGGAACAGCGGCGGCTGCGCGATGTACACGTACCCGTTTTCGATGATCTTCGGCAGCTGCCGGTAGAAAAACGTCAGCAGCAGCGTGCGGATGTGGGACCCGTCCACGTCCGCGTCCGTCATGATGATGATCCGGTGGTAGCGGAGCTTCTCGATGTCGAAGTCCTCGACGCCGATGCCGCACCCAAGCGCCGCGATCATGGTCTTGATCTCGTCGCTGCCGAGCATCTTGTCGAAACGGGCCTTCTCGACGTTCAGAATCTTGCCCTTGAGCGGCAGGATCGCCTGGAAACGACGATCGCGCCCCTGCTTGGCCGACCCCCCGGCCGATTCGCCCTCGACGATGTACAGCTCGCTCTGGGCCGGATCGCGCTCCTGGCAGTCGGCTAGCTTGCCCGGCAGCGAACTGCCGTCCAGGGCGCCCTTGCGCCGCACCAGGTCCCTCGCCTTCCTGGCGGCTTCGCGGGCGCGGGCGGCGTCGATCGCCTTGCCGACAATGCGGCGGGCCACCGATGGGTTCTCTTCGAGATACGCACCCAGTTTGTCGTTGAGGATGGCCTCGACGATCCCCTTGACCTCCGTGTTTCCAAGCTTGGTCTTCGTCTGACCCTCGAACTGCGGGTGCGGTATCTTCACGCTCACAACGGCCGTGAGCCCTTCGCGGATGTCGTCGCCGGTCACGCTCTCTTTGAGGTCTTTGGCCAGGTTGTTCTTCGTCGCGTACGCGTTGATGGTGCGCGTCAGCGCGGATCGAAACCCGGAGAGGTGCGTGCCCCCTTCGTGCGTGTTGATGTTGTTGGCGAACGTGTAGATCGTCTCCGTGTAGCCGTCGTTCCACTGCATGGCGATTTCGGCCTCGATGCCGTCTTTCTCGCCGAGCATGTAGATCGGTTTCTCGTTGACGGGGGTCTTGTTCTTGTTCAGATGCGTGACGAACGAGACGATGCCGCCTTCGTAGTGGAACTTGTGGCTCTTGCCGTCACGCTCGTCGTCGAGCGTAATCAGGATGCCGCCGTTCAGAAAGGCCAGCTCCCGCAGACGCTGCGCCAGTGTGTCGAAACTGAGGACCGTTGTTTCAAACACCTGGGAATCGGGCTTGAAGGTGACCTTCGTCCCTCGGCGCTTGGTCGTCCCCGTCATTTCCAGATCGGCCGCCGGCACGCCGCGCTCGTACGACTGCTGATAGACCTGGCCGTGGCGCCAGATTTCGAGGTCGAGCGCCTCCGACAGCGCGTTCACCACCGAGACGCCGACGCCGTGCAGGCCGCCCGATACCTTGTAGCTGTCGTTGTCGAATTTGCCGCCCGCATGCAGGACGGTCAGCACGACTTCGGCGGCCGATTTGCCGCTCTCGTGCAGATCGACCGGAATGCCGCGGCCGTTGTCGATGACCGTGACCGACCCGTCGATGTGGAGGGTGACATTGACCTGATCGCAGAAGCCGGCCAGCGCCTCGTCGATGGAATTGTCGACGACTTCGTACACGAGATGATGCAGCCCCGCCGGACCGGTCGAGCCGATGTACATCGCCGGGCGCTTGCGAACCGCTTCGAGCCCTTCGAGAACCTTGATTTTGTCCGCGCCGTACTCCGCGACGTCCTCGGCCGTGCCATAGCCGTTGTTGCCCGCGGGGACCTCGGGTGTTGGCGTGGAATCGAGCGGATGTTCTGTTTGGTCGGTATGTTCCATGTTTTCCCGGCCGACCCATGGGTCGGCCCTACACCTGCCAGAGACGCGTCCGCATCCCTACACTGTAGGGGCGGATCCGTGTGTCCGCCCCGTCACACCCGCATCGGCATGATGACGTAGGTGTAGTCGTAGCCTTCGGCGCCGACCGGTTTCATGACCGCCTGGCTCACTTCGTCCTTGAGCTCGAGCGACACGACGTCGGTCGTCACGGCCGACAGAAAATCGAGCACATACTGCGCGTTGAAGCAGATCTGCATCGCCGCCCCCGGGTACTCGACCGGAAGCGTTTCCCTGGCTTCGCCGAGATCGGGACTGCTCGACGTGACGTCGACTTTGCCCTTTTCGATCTGAAACTTCACGGCGCGCGAGCGCTCATTGGACATCAGCGCGACGCGCTTCACCGCATTCGTCAGTCGATCGCGCTCGAACTCGATGTGCTTGTCGTTGCCCTTCGGGATCACGCGCTCGTACGCCGGAAACTGACCGTCGATCATTCGCGAGATCAGCAGGCGGTCGCCGGTGGTGAAAAACAGATGATTCTCGCCGCGCTCGTAGCTGACGTCGCCGTCGCCTTCCATCAGCAGCCGCCCCAGTTCGCCGAGCGTCTTCTTCGGCAGAATCGCCTTGACTTCGTCGCCGTCCTTGGTCGGCTTGGCATCGCGCGCCACGCTGACGAGGGCGAGGCGGTGTCCGTCGGTGGCCACGAGATTCATTTCCTCGGGACGCAGCACGAACAGCGCTCCGTTCAGAAAGTAACGTGTGTCCTCGCCGGTGATCGCAAACTGCGTTTTAGCGACCATCTCCTTGATGGCGGTGCGCGGCAGCATCGCCACGGCGGCGCCGCCCGATTCAGGGAGCGTCGGAAAATCTTCGCGCGGCAGCGTCTGCATCCTGGACTCGAACCGATCCGCGGCGATTTTCACGCCACCCTTGTCTTCGGCAATCCGGATGTCGGTATCGGGCAACGATTTCACGATCTCGTAGAATTTCTTGGCAGGCAGTGTCAACGAGCCGCCTTTGGCGACGGTAGCTTTGCACATACTGCGCAGGCCGACTTCGAGATCGGTTGCGAGAAACCGAACTTCCTCTCCCTTAGCTTCCATCAACACGTTGGCCAGGATGGGGATCGTGTTTTTTCGCTCGACGATGCCCTGAAAAAGTTGCAGTTCTCGCAGAAGGTCGTTCTTTCGGACGACAAGTTCCATGGCTGTGCTGACCTCGAAAAAGCGGGGGCGTGGGCCCGCGGTCCCCTAAGGAGAGGAGAGATTCGAGAATGAGAAAATTATATAGGAAGAGAGGGTGTGTTGAAAAGGGAGGCCTACCCGTTAGTTCTTGTTTTTGAATAAGTTAGCTTGTGCAAAAAACGTGACTGAAATTTGCCCGCCGCGGACGGCCCGTGATGCCGTTCAGGTTATCAACACCGTTCAACATGCCAGGTCCAGGCGCGGTGTGGAAAAGTGCCAGCTCTACCTGAATCCTTCGAGAAAATTGCCGATCAGGGTGTTGAAATCCAGGTCTTTCTTTCGCAGATCCTCGACCTTTCGGATTGAGTGAATGACGGTGGAGTGGTGCTTCCCGCCGAAGCTGCGGCCGATTTCCGGCAGCGACGCGTGTGTCAAGGCCTTGCAGAGATACATGGCGATCTGGCGCGGCTTTGCGACCGACTTTGAGTTGTTCCGCGATTTCAGATCGACCAGCTTCAAGTTGTAGTAGTCGGCGACGAATTTCTGGATGATTTCAATCGTGACCGCTTTTTCCTCGTGGTCCAGGATGTTCCGGAGGACATCCTGCGCCAGCTGCAGAGTGATTTCCTGTCCCGTCAACGATGCGTAGGCGATCAGCCGGATCAACGACCCCTCGAGCTCGCGGATGTTCGACTTGATCTTGCCGGCGATGTACATGGCGACGTTGTCGGGGAGCGGCACCGCTTCGGTTTCCGCCTTCTTCTTCAGAATCGCCACTTTCGTCTCGAGATCCGGCGACTGAATGTCCGCGGTCAGCCCCCATTCGAACCGCGATCGCAGTCGCTCCTCGAGCGCCGGAATCTCGTGAGGCGGGCTGTCGCTGCTGAGCACAATCTGTTTCTGCGAATCGTACAGCGCGTTGAACGTGTGGAAGAATTCTGTCTGCGTTCCTTCTTTTCCCGCGAGAAACTGAATATCGTCCACGAGGAGCACGTCGACGGATCGATACCGCTCGCGAAAATCGAGGACGCGGTCGTACCGCACGGCGTTGATCATCTCGTTCATGAAACGCTCGGACGAAATGTAGGTGAGCTTCAGGTTCCGGTCGTGCTGCAGCACGTACTGGCCGACCGCGTGCATCAAGTGGGTTTTACCAAGTCCCACCCCGCCGTAGATGAACAGCGGGTTGTAGGATCGTGACGGCGCTTCCGCCACGGCTCGACACGCGGCATGCGCGAACTGATTCGACGATCCGACGATGAAGCTGTCGAAGGTGTAGCGGGGATTCAGGCCGGCCGCGCCGGGCAGCGTTGCTGCTGGAGGGCCGGTTTCGAGCGCCGCGGCTTCGTCCGCGCTCAACGGAATGATTGGCGCATCGCCCTGCGTATCGGCGATGAAGTTCACAGCGACGTTGGGCCGCTTCAGTTCGGTCATCGCTTCGTTTATCACGCCCGAATAGTGTTTCGTGAGCCAGTCCTTGAAGAGCGCGTTCGGTACTCGCACGGTTACCGTCAACCGATCCTCAGCGAGGAACGTGGTCGGCCGGAACCAGGTGTAGAAGCTGTGGCGGTTCACCTTCGTCTCGACACGCGCGAGGATCTGCTCCCAGAGGTTCATTTCGTCAAGCAAAAATGGGCGTCGGCGCGCTTTCGCCTGCTGCCGACCCGCGAATTTCCACAGCGCGAGGCCTTGAGCGCCTCGCGAAGGCGATTCTGACGGCCTTTTCGACTTTCGCCCCGGTCCGGATCTGCGGCGTTTCGGCCTTAAATCGATGTCCCCGGGCGAATCTCGGCGAATTTCCACAGTTTTTTCCACAGGTGTGGAAAACTTTGGGGAGAGACCAAATGCGCATGGAAACGCTACGGCTGGAACAGGCCAGAAAGGACGCAGACTGTAACACACTCGCGGCTGATTGACACTCTCGGAAGGCGTTCGCTAACATTGACGGTTCGTTCTTTTCCGAAGGGGTGTCATGAAGGGCAAGCGTACGTTCCAACCGAATACGCGCCGGCGAAAGGGTACACACGGATTCCTGGTGCGCATGAGTACCAAGAACGGCCGTTTGGTGCTGAAACGCCGCCGCGCAAAAGGACGAAAGCGACTTACCGTCAGCAATGAATAGCTTTGAAATTCCGCCCAGCCGAACGGATCCGTCGCCACGCAGAATTCAAGCAGGTGTACGAACGTGGCGTCCGGCTGCATAGCCGCTACAGCACGGTCTTCATGCTGGCAAACGAGCGCGGCGTCGGACGGCTGGGCATTGCGGCGACGAAAAAGCTAGGTGGCGCGGTCCAGAGAAATCGCGCCAAACGATTAATACGAGAGGTTTTCCGTCGCAACAAGATCGCTCCTGGATTCGACGTCGTCGTCGTCCCCAGGCGCGAGCTGCTCGACGCCAGCCTGACCGTTCTTGAAACCGATTACCGAACCTTGCTCGAACGGCGTGCCCGCAAGCGGCGATGACCTCTCGGGGCCGGTGCGCGCTGCGCTGACGCTCATTCGAGGCTACAAGATCCTTATTTCTCCGCACTTTGCGGGCTCCTGTCGCTTCCTGCCGTCGTGCGCCGACTACGCGACGGTCGCGATAGCGCGCCACGGCGTGATTCGCGGAAATAAATGGAACGACGCGTCCTTCTCGCGATTTTTCTGGCCTTTCTGGTCCTGTACGTCTGGCAGGCGGTCTTCGTCAAACCGGTGCCGAAGACGGCGGCCGGAACGGCACCATCCTCCGCGGCGCAGCCGGCAGCCGCCACGCCAGCGGGCGGCACTGAGACCCCGCCGGGCGCCCTGCCCGTCACCACGCCCGCGGCGGCGCCTGGTCGCGCGCCTTCGGCCGCGGCGCTCGTCGGGGACGCCAGCGAACGCGACGTCCGAATCGAAACGCGCGACGTCATTGCCGTGTTCACGAACCGCGGCGCACGGCTCAAGAGCTGGCGGCTCAAGCACTATCTCGATCGCCAGCGTCAGCCGCAGGAGCTCATCGAAAGTCAGATTCCCACGCAGCCGCTGCCCTTCACGCTTCGCACGGCCGATGAGGCCGCCACCGCGATCCTCAACGACGCGCTGTACACCGTGACCGGCGCGCCTGGCGAGGCGCCGATTGAATCGGCGGTGGACGTCCATTTCGAGTATCGCGACACCAGTGGCGTCCATGCGATCACTTCTCTTCGCGAGCGGCAAAGTGCAGCGCCTTGCCGTCAAGGACGTCGCCAAACAGGCGCTGCACGAGGGCGATTTCAAATACGCAGGCGTAGACGACAACTACTTCATGACGATCGCGCTCGCGCCCGGCCCGAGCAAGGTCGGCTATCAGCCACTCGCGATTCCGCCGCCCGCGCCGTCCAAAGAGGCCGCGCGCGAGCTGATGGCCTACGACATCCAGCCGCGCGAGGCCGACAAACCGGTGAAGTTCTTCGTCGGCCCGAAGGACTTCGACGTGCTCGCGGCGACGGACCGCGATTTGACCGGCGCGATCAATTTCGGGATGTTCACGGTGATCGTGGTGCCGCTGCTTCGATCGCTGAAGTGGGTCAACAGCTACGTCGGCAACTGGGGCTTCTCCATCGTCATCCTGACGATCCTGATCAACGTGATCATGTTTCCGCTCCGCCACAAGGGTGTCGTGTCGATGCGGAAGATGCAGGAGATTCAGCCGGAGGTGAAGGCGATTCAGGACCGGTACTCGAAGCTGAAGGCCACCGATCCGGCCAAGCAGAAGATGAACCAGGAACTGATGGCGCTGTACCGTGAGCGCGGCGTCAATCCCGCCGGCGGCTGCGTCCCGATGTTGTTGACGATGCCGGTGCTGCTGGCGATGTGGGCGCTGTTGTCGACGGCGATCGAGCTGCGCGGCGCGCCGTTCGTCGGCTGGATTCACGATCTGACCGCGCACGACCCGCTGTACATCACGCCCGTGATCATGGGCGTCAGCCAGTTGTGGCAGCAGAAGATGACGCCGAGCGCCGGCATGGACCCCGCGCAGCAGCGGATGATGATGCTGATGCCGATCGTCTTCACGGTGATGTTCCTGTGGCTGCCGGCCGGCGTCGCGATTTACTATGCGGTCACGAACCTCTGGGGCATCGGACAGCAGTACCTGACGAACTACCTGATCGGACCGCCGAAGGTGCGGACAATCCGGCCGCCCGGGGAGCGCCGCATGAAGCGCGCGGGCGCCGGCAAGACTGATGCGGCGGGAAAAGCAAAACTCTCCACCACCGAGGACACGGTGGACACAGAGTAACGAGCCGGAGAGCTTCGATGAGCAACGCGACCGAACCGATCGTCGATTTCCTGAATCGCTTCACGAACGCGCTCGGGATCAGCGCGGCCGTCGACGTCGACGAGACAGCGGACGGCCCGCGTCTCAACCTGACCGGCGACGAAGCCGAGCTCCTGGTTCGGCATCGCGGCGAACCGCTGAAGGCGCTGCAGCACGTCGTGGACATGGCGTTCGGCCGCACGCTGCTCGACGACAAACGCGTATTCGTCGATGCGCTGGAATACCGCAAGGGCAAGGACATCGAGCTGCGCAGCATGGCCAAGTTCCTCGCCGAGAAGGCGAAGCAGTCCGGCCTCGATCAGCAACTCGGCCCGCTGAATCCGTACGAGCGGCGCATCGTGCACATGGCGGTCGCTGAAGTTCCAGGCGTCACGACCGAAAGCGTCGGCGACGCGTTCTCGAAGACCGTGCTCATTTCCTTACGCAAATAAGTGGTCAGTGGTCGGTGGCCAGTGGTTCGCCTGGCTACTGACCACTGAGCACCGGCCTCTTCAGTGTTCAGCACGCAGGACACCATCGTCGCCATTGCGACGCCGCCGGGCCGCGGCGGGATCGGGGTGGTGCGGCTCAGTGGTCCGGAGGCGCACGCCATCGCGCAGCGGCTGATCACGCGCCGCACGCCGCTGCACCCGCGTCATGCAACGTTCACCCGCCTTCGCTCGCCCGAACTTCCCGCGAGCTTCGGCGCGGCAGGCCCCTCGCCCGAACTTCCCGCGAGCTTCGGCGCGGCAGGCCCCCCGCCGGAACTTCCCGCGAGCTTCGGTGCGGCAGGCCCCCCGCCCGAACTTCCCGCGCGCTTCAGCGCGGCAGGCCCCTCGCCCGAACTTCCCGCGAGCTTCGGCGTGGCAGGCCGCCTCGAACGTGACAGCAATACGATCGATCACGCCGTCGTTACTTATTTCCCCGGACCCGCGTCGTACACGGGCGACGATGTGGTGGAGATCAGCGCGCATGGCAGTCCGGTGGTGTTGCGCACGGTGGTGAGCGCGGCGGTCGACTGCGGCGCGCGTCTCGCGGAACGCGGCGAGTTCACGCTGCGCGCATTTCTCAACGGCCGGATCGACTTGACGCAGGCGGAGGCCGTTGCGGATCTCATCGATGCCGCGACGCCGCTGCAGGCCCGCGCCGCGTTCGATCAGCTCGAAGGAACGTTGACCCGCGCGATCGGCGACATCGATGCCGCGCTGTTCGATCTCATCGCCCGCCTCGAAGCGTCCGTGGATTTCCCCGACGAGGGTTATCACTTCGTCGAGCCGGGAGCGCTCGCGCGGGCGATCGACGCGCTGCTGGCCCGGACGAGCTCACTGCTCGCGGATGCGCGCCGCGGCCGCCTCGTTCGCGAAGGGCTGCAGGTGGCAATCGTCGGGCGTCCGAACGTCGGCAAATCGAGTCTGTTCAACGCGCTCGTCGGCAGCGCGCGCGCGATTGTCACCGACGTGCCGGGCACCACGCGCGACCTCGTCACGGAAGTCGTCGATCTCGAGGGGCTGCGAGTGACCCTGGTCGACACGGCGGGTCTTCGCGACGCAACAGATGCGATCGAAGCCGAAGGAGTATCCCGTTCAAGACAATCCGTTGCGGTCGCGGATCTCGTCCTTCAGGTCGTCGTCGACGATGAACCACAAAATATTGATAACAAAAGACTTGTAGTTCACAACAAGTCCGACCTCTCCCCAGCCGCTCAGACGACCGGCGCATTTTGCACGTCCGCGAAAACAGGTGCTGGTCTCGCGGAATTGCGGCGGGGCATCGTGGCGGCGCTTGACGCCGATGAACGCCGCGATCGGCCGGAGATCACCAACGTCCGCCACATCACGCTGGTGCAGCTCGCGCACGACGCGCTGGCGCGCGCACGTGCGGCGGCGCTCGCCGATGGCGGCGCGTTGCCGGAAGAATTCGTGCTCGCGGATTTGCAGACCGCACGCAGCGCGTTCGAAGAAGTGACGGGGCGCCGCGCACCGGACGATCTACTGGCGCATATCTTCGAGCGGTTTTGTATTGGGAAATAACGTACGGTTGGAACGTAAAGCGCGCAGAGCTCGCAAAGAAAAGAATCTCGGTGAAAAGCAAGTGTTGAGTGCTCAGCGGGCTCGGCGTTCCATTGTTGTATGAAGAACAGCTTTGACGTGATGGTGATCGGTGCCGGCCACGCCGGATGCGAAGCCGCGTTCGCCGCCGCGCGCCTGGGCGCGCACGTCGGCCTCTGCACGAATACAACGGACACGGTCGGGCACATGCCCTGTAATCCGGCAATTGGAGGAACTGCGAAAGGTCATCTCGTTCGCGAGATTGACGCGCTCGGCGGTCTCATGGGCCGCGCGATCGACGCGACTGCCATCCAGTTCAAACTGCTCAATCGCAGCCGCGGACCGGCCGTGTGGTCTCCGCGCGCGCAGGCGGATAAGAAAGCCTATGGCCGGTGGGTCAAGGCTGCGCTCGATGATGAACCGAACATCGAGTGGGTGATCGGAAGGGCCGGGCGGATCGTCGTGTCAGGTGGCCGAGTCGCAGCGCTCGCTCTTGAAGACGGCGACGTGTATTCATGTACCGCCCTCATCATCACAACCGGCACGTTCCTCAACGGTCTGATTCACATTGGTCCAGAGCAGCACGCCGCCGGACGCGTCGGCGAACCCCCATCGTGCGACCTGGCCGAGTCGCTGAAGTCGTTCGGCTTCGAATGGGGAAGGCTCAAGACTGGCACGCCGCCACGGCTGGATCGCCAGAGCATTGACTTCGATCGCGAGGTCTCCGCCGGGACGATGGCCGTTGAGCGAGGCGACACGCCGCCAGTGCCGTTCTCGTTCCTGTCCGCGCCAATCGATCGTCCGCAGATCGACTGCTATCTGCTTCACACGAACGATCGCGTTCGGGATCTCGTGCGGGCGAACATCGGCCGCTCTCCCCTGTTCAACGGGCAGATTCGGGGCATTGGGCCGCGGTATTGCCCGTCGCTCGAAGACAAGATCGTCCGGTTTCCAGATAAAGAGCGTCATCAGATCTTTCTCGAGCCCGAAGGCATCGAGTCACGCGAAATCTACGTCAACGGTTTTTCCATGTCGCTGCCGCGCGACGTGCAGGCCGATCTCGTCCATGCGTTGCCAGGACTCCAGGACGCGGTACTGCTCCGTCCTGGCTATGCTGTCGAGTACGACTTCATCCAGCCCACGGAGCTCACCCGGCGGCTCGAAACGAAACGTGTCGGAGGGCTGTTCCTTGCCGGGCAGATCAACGGGACCTCCGGTTACGAGGAGGCCGCGGCGCAGGGGCTCGTCGCCGGCGTCAACGCGGCGCGGGCGGCGCGTGGTCTGGAGGGGTTCGAACTGGGCCGCGACGAGGCGTACGTCGGCATTCTGGTTGATGACCTGATTACGAAGGGCTGCCTCGAACCGTACCGCATGTTCACGTCCCGCGCGGAGCATCGTCTGCTCCTCCGCATCGACAATGCAGATCTTCGTTTGACGGCTCGTGGCTACGCCGTCGGGCTCGTCGACGAGGGGAGGTGGGAGCGATTCTCTGCGCGGAAAGTGCGATTCGAACGGAATCTCAAGGTGCTCGACGCCACTCTGGTTCGCGCCTCCGCGGGCGATCGCATTCCGGCCAGCCAGTTCCTGCGTCAGCCCGACGCGACGCTCACGAGTCTGCTGGCCGATGGCGGTCTTCCGGGGTTCGAGACTGGAGGGACGGAGGTAACTTTCGATATAGCCAGCGCGGAAACGTCCGTGAAGTACGCCGGCTACCTTCGTCGTCAGGAAGGCGAAATCGAGCGGGCACGCAGGGATGAACGGCGGCGCATCCCGGAGAACTTCCCGTTCAATCGCGTACCTGGCCTTTCGCGCGAGGTGGTGCAGCGTCTCAACCAGGTGCGACCGGACACTCTCGGTCACGCGCTTCGCATTCCTGGCGTGACGCCCGCAGCAGTGGCCGTCCTCGGCGCGTACGTCGGACGGATGGCCGTCGTGCGTTGATGGGTTTTGGCGCGTGACGTCTCACGAATTCCGCGATCGGCTGGCGCGACGTGCTCTCCGAGCCAATGTCCAGGTCGCCGACGCTGTTTTCGACCCCTTGGAGGCGTACTTCCGGCTGCTCGCTCGATGGAACGCCAAGATCAACCTGACAGCGCTCCCCCTTCGCAACCCCAGTGACGAAACATTCGACCGTCTGCTGGTTGAACCGTTAGCGGCCGCTCACCATGTTCCGGAGTCGGCGCAATCGTGGATCGACCTCGGAACCGGCGGCGGCTCGCCAGCGATTCCAATCAAGATCGTGCATCCGGCGCTTCCTCTCATGATGGTCGAGGCACGCGCGCGCAAGACCGCATTCCTCCGCGAGGCGATTCGCGCGTTATCACTGGAGCGAACGACGGCGGAAGCGACGCGTTTTGAGGAGCTTGCGGTGAATCCTGAGGCTATGGGCTCGGCGGATCTGCTGACCTTGCGAGCCGTGAGGCTCGACGCAAACCTGTTTAAGATTGCTGCTCGACTTCTGCGCGACGGCGGGCGACTGTTCCATTTCGCCCAAACTGATCTATATCTGGATTGGAAGCCATCACCGATGGAGCACGGCGGAGAGTTTTCGCGTCCGGAGACGGTCGTCCTTACCAAGGTGCCAAATCGCTCGACGTTGCTGGTAAGCTATCGGCGTGTTCCACGTGGAACAGTCACAGCCGAGACTTGAGCGCGAACGGAAGGGCTGCGCCACTCCACACCGTCAAAACCTGATTCTGCTGAGTCAAAGCGACGGTCAGCCTATTTTTAGGCTATTCACCAGATAATAATGGCCCGCATCGTTGCCGTTGCCAACCAAAAAGGGGGCGTCGGCAAAACCACCACCACCATCAATCTCGCCGCCTCGATCGCGCTTGCCGACCGCCGGGTCCTGCTCGTCGACGTCGACCCCCAAGGCAATTTGACGAGCGGCGTCGGCCAGAAGGACAAAGCCACGAATGCCGGCACGATCTACGACGCGCTGACTACTCCCGAACCGACAATCGACGCCCGGCCCTTCATCATCTCCACCGGCGTCGATCGGCTGCAATTGCTTCCGGCCGATCGCAATCTCACCGGCGCCGAGATCGAGCTCGTGACGCTGCCGGCACGCGAGGAGCGCGTGCGCGCGCTGCTCACGCCGCTGCGCGACGAGTACGACTACATCTTCATCGACTGTCCCCCATCCCTCGGCCTGCTCACGCTCAACGCGCTCGTCGCCGCCGACGCCGTGCTCATTCCGCTGCACTGCGAATACTTCGCGCTCGAAGGGCTCGCCGATCTGGTCGGCACGATGCGCCGCGTCCGCGCGGCGCTCAATCCGCAGCTCGACATCGAAGGCGTGCTCCTCACGATGTGCGACGAGCGCACGAATCTCGGTCAGCAGGTCGCGGCCGAAGTGCGGCAATTCTTCAAGGACAAGGTGTTTCGAACCGTGATTCCGCGCAACGTCCGGCTCGGCGAAGCGCCGAGCCACGGCTTGCCGGTCATCCTGTACGATGTGAAATCGCGCGGCGCCGAAGCGTACCTCGCGCTCGCGCGGGAAGTATTGGAACGATGCGCTGCGCCGGCAGCCTAGAACAAATGCAACCACGAAGACGCGACGACACGAAAACACAGAAACACGAAAAGCACATTCTTACGATGAACGCAGAACCCGCTGAGCCCGCAGAGATGATTCACAGTGTCCCGCGTGCTCTGCGCACTCTGCGTTCCATGTGATCGCCATGGAAAAACGTCCCGCTCTCGGAAAAGGCCTCAGCGCGCTCATCCCCGACGTACCGGAGCCGCGCCCGGCGGACGTGGAAGCGGACATCGACCGGCTCGTGCCGAACGAGCTTCAGCCGCGAGCCTCCGTCGACGAGTCGCGGCTGCAGGAGCTGGCGCAGTCGATCAAAACCAACGGCGTCATTCAGCCGATCGTCGTGCGCAAGGTCGGCGACCACTTTCAAATCATCGCCGGCGAGCGGCGCTGGCGCGCGGCGAAACTCGCCGGCATGCTCCGCGTGCCGATCGTCGTGCGCGACGTCGCGCCGGGCCACGACAAGCAACTCCTCGAAATGGCCCTGATCGAAAACATTCAGCGCGAAGATCTGAATCCCATCGACGAAGCGCTCGCGTATCGCCGTCTCGCCGACGAGTTCCAGCTGACGCAGGAAGACATCGCGACGGCGGTCGGGAAAGATCGCGCGTCGGTGGCCAACCATATCCGGCTGCTGAAGCTGCCCGACGAGGTGCGCAGCGAAGTCGCCTCGGGCCGTCTCTCGATGGGCCATGCGCGCGCGCTGCTCTCGCTCGGCGACGAAGCCGCACAGCGGGGTTTGGCGCGCGATGTGATCGCGCGCAATCTGTCGGTCCGCGAAACCGAATCGCTCGTGAAAAAGATCGTGGAAGGCGGCTCGCCGGTTCGAGAAGCCGCGCCCGCCAGGCCGGTTGACGTCCACACGCGCGCCGCTGAAGAGCGGCTCAAATTCCTGCTCGGTACTCGAGTGCGCATCGTCCGCCGCGGCACGGGCGGCCGCGTCGAGATCGAATTCGTGTCCGAGGAAGAGTTGATCAGAATCTATGAGCAGTTGACAGGAGGCTAGAGGCTAGAGGCTGGAGGCTCGGGGCTGGAGGCTCGGGGCTGGGGTTGCGCCACTTGAAAGGAGAAACATGCAGAAGCGTTTGACCGAAATGGTCTCCTGCGCCGGTTGAGCGAGCAAACTCGCCGCAGGCGAGCTCGCTCAGGTGCTGAGTGACATCCCCGCGCACACCGACGACCGCGTCCTCGTGGACTTCAGGACCGCGGACGATGCGGGTGTGTACCGGTGGGAGAGCGGGCCGGCACTCGTGCAGACCGTCGACTTCTTCACGCCGATTGTCGACGACCCCTACGTCTACGGCCAAATCGCTGCGGCCAACGCCGTCAGCGACATCTACGCCATGGGCGCCACCCCGCTCACGGCGCTGGCCATTGCGGCGTTTCCCCGCGATGGTCTCGACCAGGCGTCGATTCGTGCGATCTTCAAAGGCGGCTTCGACAAGCTGCGCGAAGCGGGTGTGTCGCTGCTCGGCGGCCATACCGTGCAGGACCCGGAAATCAAGTTCGGGTACGCCGTGACCGGTGCCATCGACCCGGCCCGCATGCTGACGAACGCGGGCGCGCAACCTGGCGACGTCCTGTTCCTCACAAAACCGATCGGCACTGGCATCGTTGGAACGGCGATCAAGTTCGCGCGAGTGGACGCTGCGCTCGCCGACGAAGCCATCGCGTCGATGCGGACACTGAACCGCGCAGCGGTGGAAGCCCTGCGGACGCTGCCGCCTGGTGCCGCGCACGCGTGCACCGACATCACCGGCTTTGGTCTGGCCGGACACGGCACTGAGATGGCGCGGGCCAGCGGCGTCACGGTGGTCCTCGCCGCGGCGCAGGTGCCCGTCTTCGACGGCGTGCTGGCCATCGCGGAGGGGAACCGCTCGGGCGGCCTCGAGTCGAATCGCGAGCATTTCGCCGGCGGAGTCCAGGTCGCCGACGGCGTCGACCCAGCCAGGGAATTGCTGCTGTACGACCCGCAAACCTCAGGGGGTCTGTTAGTTGCGGTGGCCAAGGCATCCGTGGACGCGGCGGCGGCCGCCTTCCTGGGCGCCGGCATCGCCGCATGGCGGATAGGGTCGGTCGAGCGCCCCACTTCCGAGGCGCCTGTCATGGTCCGGCCCTGAGTCCCGGCTTGTGGAGCGTTGTCTCCGAGTGGTAAAGTTCCCAGAGCTTGTGAAACTCTTCGCAAGCTCCCCTTTGGCTGTCAACGACGCTGAAAAACGCCTGTGACCAATAAGACCGCGTCCATTCGCTACGCTCGAGCGCTGCTCGACGTCGCCATTCAGGAAAAGGCGGATCTCGAAGCGATCGAACAGGACCTTGCGCAGTTCGCCGAGCTCTTCACTATTCATCCAACGCTCGCGAAGGTGCTGCTCAATCCGGCGGTGCCCGTGCCGCGCAAACGCGCGGCAGTCGCCGAGCTTCTTGCCCTCATGAAGCCGGCGCCCATTCTCGGCAAGCTGCTCGCGATGCTCGCCGATCGCGATCGGCTGGTGCTCGTGCCGGATCTGCTCGCGTCGTATCGCGATCGGTTGCTCGACTACCGCCAGGTTGTGCGCGCGGAAATCACAACGGCCGGTCAACTGCCCGCCGGGCAGGCCGAGGCCATCGAGCGGCGGCTCGCGCTGGCCACCGGCGGCAAAGTGATGCTTCAGACGCGCACGGATCCTTCGATCCTCGGCGGCATCGTCGCGCGGATCGGCAGCACGGTCTACGACGGCAGCGTGACGCGACAACTGGAAAAAATGCGCGAAAGGCTCGAGAGCGCATGAGGGCTTCTACAGCAGGGATTAGGGATTAGGGATTAGGGATTAGCGACGATGGACATCAAAGCCGAAGAGATTTCCAAGATCATCCGCGAACAAATCGGAAGCTACGCCGTCGACGTCGACGTGGCCGAAGTCGGCAGCATCATCTCGATCGGCGACGGCATCGCGCGCGTCCACGGCGTCGACAACGCGATGGCCGGCGAGATGCTCGAATTCCCGCACGGCGTCTTCGGCATCGCGCTGAACCTCGAAGAAGAGAGCGTCGGCGCGGTGCTCCTCGGCGAGTTCAAGGAGATCAAGGAAGGGGACCTCGTCAAACGCACCGGCCGCATCATTTCGGTGCCGGTGGGCGAAGCGCTGCTCGGCCGCGTCGTGAATGCGCTGGGGCAGCCAATCGACGGCAAGGGCCCGATCGTCAGCAACCAGTCGTCGCCAATCGAGCGTCTCGCGCCGGGCGTCGTGGACCGCCAGTCGGTGAAGGAGCCGCTGCAGACCGGGCTGAAGGCGATCGACGCGATGGTGCCGATCGGCCGGGGTCAGCGCGAGCTGATCATCGGCGATCGGCAGACGGGAAAAACCGCGGTCGCCCTCGACACGATTCTGAATCAGAAGGACACCGGGGTCATCTGCATTTACAACGCGATCGGTCAGAAGCAGTCGACGGTGGCGCAGGTCGTGAGGACGCTCGAAGAAGCCGACGCGATGAAATACACGATCGTCGTTGCCGCGACGGCGTCGGATCCGGCGCCGCTGCTGTACATTGCGCCGTACTCCGCGTGCACGTTCGGCGAGTTTTTCCGCGACAGCGGCCGGCACGCGCTGGTGATCTACGACGATCTCTCGAAGCACGCGCAGGCGTATCGTGAAATCTCGCTGCTGCTGCGGCGGCCCCCGGGCCGCGAGGCGTATCCGGGCGACGTGTTCTACCTGCACTCGCGGCTGCTCGAGCGCGCGGCGAAGTTGAACGACGAGCTCGGCGGCGGATCGCTGACGGCGCTGCCGATTATCGAAACCCAGGCTGGCGACCTGTCGGCGTACATCCCGACCAACGTCATTTCGATTACCGACGGGCAGATTTTCCTGGAGTCCGATCTGTTCCACCAGGGTGTCCGCCCGGCGATCAACGTCGGCAATTCGGTGTCGCGTGTCGGCGGATCGGCGCAGATCAAGGCCATGCGTCAGGTGGCGGGGACGCTGCGGCTGGCGCTCGCGCAATACCGCGAGCTCGCGGCGTTCGCCCAGTTCGGCAGCGACCTCGACAAGTCGACGCAGGAGCAACTCAATCGCGGCGCGCGGCTCGTTGAAATTCTGAAGCAGCCGCAGTACGAGCCGCTGGCGGTCGAGCGGCAGGTGGCGATCGTCTTTGCCGGCACGAACGGCTATCTGGACACGATTCCGCTCTCAGAGGTGCGCGCGTTCGAGATCGAGCTGTACAAGTTCATCGAGTCGCGCCAGCCGCAGCTCTTCGGCGGCATCGTCGAGAAGAGGCAGCTGGACGATCAACTGAAGGGCCAGCTGACGGCGGCGGTGAAGGAGTTCACCACCGACTTCGCGGCGCGAAAGGCAGCAGCCGCATGACGACGATCAACGCAGAACGCGCAGAATTCGCAGACACCACAAGCTCTGCGTGTTCAGCGGGTTCTGCGTTAACGTTGTGAACCCATGCCATCACTGATCGACCTCCGGCGCCGCATTCGCGCGGTGAAGAACACGCAACAGATCACGAAGGCCATGAAAATGGTGGCCGCGTCGAAGCTGCGCCGCGCGCAGGAGCGCATCATGAACGCGCGTCCGTACGCCGTCCAGATGCAGCGCGTGTTGAGCAGCGTGGCGGCGCGTGTCGACCCGTCGATTCACCCGCTCCTGACCGTTCGCGGGCATCGCGCCGATTCGAAGACGCTTGTCATCATCGTGACCGCCGACAAGGGGCTGTGCGGCAGCTTCAACACCAACGTCATCAAGGCGGGCGCCAGCGTTGTCATCGAGAGCTCGGACCAGTGCTCGCTCGGGCTCGTCGGCCGCAAGGGACGCGAGTACTTCGGCCGCCGCGGCTTCGACGTGCTCTTCGAGCAGATCGGCATCTTTCAGAAGCTGCGGTTCGACGATGCCAGGACCATCGCGCAGCTGGCGGTGGAGGCGTTCGTGTCCGGCCAGGTCGATCGGGTCGTGCTGGTTTACAACGAATTCAAGTCGGTGATGACACAGCGCGTGGTGGTGGAACAGTTGCTGCCGATTGCGCGGGCGGATGTGGACCAGGGCGGTCAGCTGACACAGAGCGCGTCACCGGGCGAGGGTTACCTGCCGGTCGACTACTTGTACGAGCCGGCACCGCAGGAGATTTTCACTCAACTCCTGCCCCGCTACGTCGAGGTCCAGGTGTATCGGGCGCTGCTCGAGTCGAACGCCGCGTTTTTCGCGGCGCAAATGACGGCCATGGACACCGCGACGAAGAACTCGGCCGACATGATCGCGGACCTGACGCTGTACATGAACAAGGTGCGCCAGGCGGCGATTACGCGCGAGATTATCGAGGTTGTTTCCGGGGCGGAAGCCCTGTAGGAGATAGGCGCTGACGAATATGGCGACAGACACACCGCAAGTCGGAAAGATCGTCCAAATCATCGGTCCCGTCGTTGACGTCGAGTTCGAAGCGGGCCACCTGCCCGAAATCTACAACGCGCTCCGCATCCGGTCCGAGGGCAAGGACGGCGCCGGTGCAATCGACGTCATCGCGGAAGTCGAGCAGCACCTGGGGGAGAACCGCGTGCGCGCGGTCGCGAGGAAGCCGACCGACGGCATGCAGCGCGGCATGAAGGCCACCGACCTCGGGGAAGGCATCTCGGTGCCGGTTGGGCCCGAAACGCTCGGCCGAGTGCTGAACGTGCTGGGCGAGCCGGTGGATTTTCCCGATCGGCCCGTGCAGTCGAAGCAGCGCTGGCCGATCCACCGCGCGGCGCCCACACTCGAGGACCAGTCGACCGAGCTGAAGATGTTCGAGACCGGCATCAAGGTCATCGATCTGCTCGAGCCGTACTTGCAGGGCGGCAAGATTGGGCTGTTTGGCGGCGCCGGCGTCGGCAAAACCGTCATCATCATGGAGCTCATCCACAACATCGCGCTCAAGCACGGCGGCGTGTCGGTGTTTGGCGGCGTGGGCGAACGGACGCGCGAAGGCAACGACCTCTGGCACGAATTCCAGGAGTCGGGCGTCATCGACGTCAACGACTGGACCAAGTCGCGCGCGGCGCTGGTGTACGGCCAGATGACGGAGCCGCCAGGGGCGCGCCTGCGTGTCGGGCTGACGGCGCTGACCGTCGCCGAGTACTTCCGCGACGCAGAAGGCAAGGACGTGCTCCTCTTCATCGACAACATCTTCCGGTTCACGCAGGCCGGGTCGGAGGTGTCCGCGCTGCTTGGCCGCATGCCGTCGGCGGTGGGGTATCAGCCGACTCTCTTGAGCGAGATGGGCGAGCTGCAGGAACGGATCACGTCGACCAAGAAAGGGTCGATCACGTCGGTGCAGGCCATCTATGTGCCGGCCGACGACTACACCGATCCCGCACCGGCGACGACCTTCGCGCACCTCGACGCGACGACGAATTTGTCGCGGCAGATTATGGAGCTCGGGATCTACCCGGCGGTTGACCCGCTGGCGTCGACGTCGCGCATTCTCGATCCCCGCATCATTGGCGAGGAACACTATCGCGTCGCGCGCGCGGTCAAGCTCATCATGCAACGCTACAAGGACCTGCAGGACATCATCGCGATTCTCGGCATCGACGAGCTGTCGGAAGACGACAAGCTCACTGTCTCGCGCGCGCGCAAGATTCAAAGGTTTCTGTCGCAGCCGTTCTTCGTCGCGCAGCAGTTCACAGGGCTCGAGGGCAAGTACGTGCCGATCGCCGAGACGATCCGCGGCTTCCGGGAAATCGCCGAGGGGAAGCACGACGCGATCAACGAGCAGGACTTCTTCCTCGCCGGCTCGATCGACGAAGTCGTCGAGAAGCATCAGGCGAGGAAGACCTCGTGAAAGTCTGCGGTCCTTGGTGCGGACCGCGGACCACGGACCAAGGACGGACGAAGGACCAAGGACGGACCAGCAACTAAGGCCCAAGGACGAAGGACCAAAGTGGCGTTACCTACCCACCTGCAGCTGCAAATCGTTTCCGCCGACCGATCGCTCGTCACCGAGCGGGTCGACGAGGTCGAGATCCCGGGTTCCGAGGGGTATTTCGGCGTGCTTCCGGGTCATACGCCGCTGCTCGCGCTGCTCGGCGCCGGCGAGCTCTGGTATCGGCAGGGCCAGGAGAAGCACTACCTCGCCATCGCGTTCGGGTTCGCTGAAGTGCAGCCCGACCGCGTGACGATCCTGGCGCAGATCGCCGAGAAAGCCGACGAGATCGACGTGGCGCGCGCCGAGGCGGCAAGAAAACGCGCCGAGGAGCGGCTCTCGACATTGTCGACGGTCGACATGGACGCCGAACGCGCGCGGATTGCGCTGCTCAAGTCGCTCATCCGCCTGCAGGTGTCGACTCGCGCTAGAATCCGTTCATAGTTGTTCGCTAACCTCACGAATCTCTTTCGCTACCGCGGGCTGATCCAGAGCCTGGTGGCGCGCGAGTTGAAGGCCCGCTACCGCGGGTCGGTGCTCGGCTTCTTCTGGTCGTTCATCAACCCGCTGCTGCTCCTGTCGATTTACACGTTTGTCTTCACGGTCATCCTGCCGAACCAGAACAAGGTGGCGCAGCCCTATGCGCTGTTCATGTTCTGCGGCATTCTGCCGTGGAACTGGTTCTCTTCGTCGCTGATGGAAGCGTCCGGCGCGCTGGTGTCCGGCGGCAACCTGATTAAAAAGGTGTTGTTTCCCGCGGAGGTGTTGCCGCTCGTCAGCGTGCTGGCGAACATGGTGCACTTCTTTCTGGGCCTCACCATCCTGGCCGCCTTCGTCATCGGGTACCGGCATTGGCCCGACCTGGCCGGGCTCGCGTGGTTTCCGGTTGTCGTCCTGGTGCAGCTCATCTTCACGCTGGCGCTGTCGCTGTTTTTCGCGGCGCTCACGGTGCACTTCCGCGACATTCGGGATTTGCTGTCAAACCTGCTGATGTTCTGGTTTTTCGCGACGCCGATCATCTATCCCTGGCTCGACCCCAACGTCGTCGCCTACAAGCGATTGTTCGATCTGAATCCGTTCACGCACATCGCGGTCTCGTACCAGGAGATCCTCTTCTTTCCCGGACCTGTCGGGCACGCGAAATGGCTCGTCGCGCTCGGCGTCGCGTCGGTGGGGCTGTTTCTCGCGGCGTACTGGTTCTTCGATCGGCTGCGCGATTCGTTCGCGGAGGCGGTGTGATGAGGCCCCAACGGACACGGAGATCACGGAGGGAATTGGCCACAGAGTCACCGAGACACCGAGACTCTCGCGCGCAGATCTCGCGGACACTCGGAACCGCGGTCATCGTTCGACGGGCGTCGCGAAGGGACGCAGGCGCCGCGGCTCCGTGGCTCGGTGACTCTGTGGCAGATCTTCTTCGTGTTCTCGTACCGTTGTCGCTGACTGTCACAGTGTTCTCGTGGTTCGACGCCGCATGACCGCGATCGAGCTGACGAACGTCTCGAAGATCTACCGCCGCTACAGCGGCCGGCAGTTTTCGACGCTCAAGAGCGCGCTGCTCCAGCGAAGCCTTCTGCGCGATCTACGGCCGGACGAGACATTTCCGGCGCTACGGGATGTGTCGTTCTCGGTGCCGCGCGGTTCCACGTACGGCGTCATCGGGAGGAACGGCTCGGGCAAGAGCACGGCGCTCAAGCTGGTCGCCGGCATCACCAAGCCGACCAGTGGAACCGTTCGCGTGGAGGGTCGCATTTCCGCGCTCATCGAGCTCGGCGCCGGCTTTCATCCCGAGATTTCCGGCCGCGAAAACGTCTTCATCAACGGCATCATGCTGGGCCTGACGAAGCGTCAGGTGCAGGAGCGTTTCGACGAGATCGTCGACTTCGCCGAGCTGCGCGAGTTCATCGACGCTCCGGTGAAGACCTATTCGTCGGGGATGTACATGCGGCTCGGCTTCGCGGTGGCGATTCACGTCGATCCCGACGTGCTGCTGGTTGACGAGGTCCTCGCCGTCGGCGACGAGGGATTCACACACAAGTGTCTCGACAAATTCGCCGAGTTTCGGCGTCGCGGCAAGACGATTCTGCTCGTGACGCACTCGCTCAACCTGGTCGAGCGCTTCTGCGACGAGGCGCTGTGGCTCGACGCGGGTCAGGCAATGGCGCACGGCGATCCGCTCCGTGTTGTCGGCGCGTACCTGACGAAGGTCGAGGAAGGCGAAGAAAAGCTCCTCGCCGCAACGACCGCGCGAGCCGTAGCAGAGGCGAGCCGCGACGGGCAGGACCGTCAGGACAGACGCGACGGACAGGACAGGCGGGATCGGCGGGACGGGCCGGATGGCCAGGACGCGCAGGAAAGGCGGGAGAGGCAGAATGGGCGGCCCGCGGACCCGACGTCGAACATGTTCGAAGCGACTGAAGGCCGTTGGGGATCGCGGGACGTCGAAATCGTGGATGTCGCATTTCTCGACCGCGCGGGACAGCCGTCGTTCGTGTTCCACTCAGGCGACCCGCTCGCGATCCGGCTGAAGGTTCGCGCCAACCATCCGACCGACGACTTCGTCTTCGGCATCGGCCTGTTCAACGCGGACGGCGTCTGCTGCTACGGCACGAACACATACCTGGAAGAAATGACTCCGGCGCATCTGGCCGGGGACGCCGAGGCGACGTTTGCGATCGACACGCTCGATCTGGTCGAAGGCACGTACAAGGTGGACGTCGCCGTTCATAAGCGAGATGGTTTTCCGTACGATTATCACCGGCTGCTGTACACGTTCCGCGTGAAATCGCGCACCCGCGACGTCGGCATCTATCGGCCGCATCACCGGTGGAGTTTTTCGCCGAACGTCCGGTTCAAATCCGAACAATGAACCACAAAGGACACCAAGGAAGAATCCGATTGACCCTGTGTGTCCATCGTGTCCTTCGTGGTGAGTCGTCGTGACCCTCACGGAGGCGCAGTCCTTGGTCACGCGGCTGCACGGTGCTGGCAAGACCGTGGTGTTCACCAACGGCGTCTTCGATCTGCTTCATGTTGGCCACCTCCGGTACCTGCAGCACGCGCGGTCGCTGGGTGACGCGCTGATCGTGGCCGTGAACTCCGACCGCTCCGTCCGGGCGATCAAGGGAGTCGATCGGCCGATGACTCCGCAGGACGAGCGCGCCGAGATCCTGGCGTCGCTCGCCTGCGTCGACGCCGTCGTCGTCTTCGACGAGGACACGCCGCACGCCATCGTCGCGGCGCTTCAGCCCGACGTGTTGGTGAAGGGCGCCGACTGGCCCGAAGACGCCATCATTGGACGCGACATCGTCGAGGCACGCGGCGGCCGCGTCATCCGCGTTCCGATCGAAACCGGCCACTCGACGAGCGCGCTGATTGAGAAGATAAAGGGATGAGACAGCTACGGCTCGGCCACCGTCTGGTCGGCGACGACCCTCCGCCGCTCGTGATCGCGGAAATCGGCATCAATCACGAAGGCGACGTGGCCAAAGCGAAGCGGATGGTGGACGATGCCGCGCAGGCTGGATGCGAGTGCGTGAAGTTTCAGTGCCATGTCGTCGAGGACGAGATGATCCCGAACGACGTGATCCCGGGCAACGCGACCGAGAGCATCTGGACCATCATGGCGCGCTGCGCGTTGTCGGAAGCCGACGACCGGGAACTGAAGGCGTACGCGGAACAGCGCGGCCTCATCTATCTCTCGACGCCGTTCTCCCGCGCGGCGGCGGACCGCCTCGAAGCCCTGGGAGTCATCGCGTACAAAGTCGGATCCGGCGAATGCAACAACTACCCGCTCGTGCGACACATCGCGGGTTTCGGGAAACCGGTCATCCTCAGCACGGGCATGAACGATCTCGCCAGCATTCGTCCCGCCGTGGACATCCTGCGGGACGCCGCTGTGCCGTTTGCGCTCACGCATTGCACGTCGATGTATCCGACGCCGTACGACAAGGTTCGGCTCGGTGCCATCGGCGAACTGCGCGACGCATTTCCGGACGCCGTCGTCGGAATGAGCGATCACTCCCTCGGCAACTACACCTGTTTCGCGGCGGTTGCGTTGGGGGCGCGGATCCTCGAAAAGCATTTCACGTCCGACAAGACGTGGCCCGGCCCGGACGTGCCGATCTCAATCGGTCCGGCGGAGCTCGCCGATCTGGTGCGCGGTTCGCGCGCGATCGCCGAGGCGCTCGGCGGCGGCAAGACCATTCTCACTGAGGAACAGCCCACGATCGACTTTGCCTACGCGTGCGTCGTCACGATCCGGGATGTGCAGGAAGGCGACGAGTTTTCCACGGCCAACGTGTGGGTGAAGCGGCCAGGCACGGGAGAAATCAAGGCCAGAGACTTCGAGCGCGTGCTCGGCCGGACGGCCGCACGCGCGCTGCCGGCGAATACGCAGGTCGGCTGGAAGGACGTCAAGTAGGGCACGACCCATGTGTCGGGCCCGGGGCGGACGCGCGGGTCCGTCCTACGAAACTGGCTCTAGCGCTCTCGCGGACGTGTGCAGTTGTGTACACTGAGATGTTCGCCGTGCCCATCGCGACTTCACTGAACCTTCGCGCAGTGCTGAAGACCGCGATTACGCGCAGCGGAATGGACGTTCCTGCGCGCGGTGTGTCGGGCCTGACGGCTTCGGCGAAGGCGCTGCTCGTGGCCAGCGCGGCGCAGGCTCGTCCGCACGGCGTGGTGCTCTACGTCGTCCCGAGCGACGGCGACATCGAGCAGGCCTGCGCGGACATCACATTCTTTTTCAGCGCGCTCGAAGGGTTGACGCCGGCGGCGTCCGAGCGCGCCATCCTTTCGTACCCGTCGCATGAGGTCGATCCGTACCGCGGCCTGGCCCCGCATGTCGGCGTCACTTCCGCCCGGGCTCGCGCGCTGCACGGGCTTGCGCGCGTGGATGCGGGCCTGACGCGCGAGGATCCGGCCGACGAGCACGGCGAGTTCGCGGTCCGCGGAGGCATCGTCGACATCTTCCCGGCGGGCGAAACGCATCCGGTGCGTCTCGAATTCATCGGCGACACCATCGAGTCGCTTCGCACGTACGACCCGTCCACGCAGCGGTCGATTGCCGCGATCGACCAGATCGCGATCATCCCGCTGCGCGACGTCCTGCCTCGCAATTCGACAGGCTCGGGCCCCTTTTCCGGGCTCGACCGATCCGCGACGATCTTCGACTACCTGGCGGACGCCAAGGACGCACGCGTGATCGTGTCCGAGCGCGACGAGGTCGACGCGAATGCGATCAAGCTTCTCGAACAGCTCGAACGCAGCTATGCGTCGATGGCGGGCGCGTCTGTCGACAGCAGCGCGCCAGACGAGGAACCTGCTATCAGCGTACAGGAATGGGAGGAGCTGAGCGGCGAAGACGAGGCGGACATGCTCGGCGAACGCGCCGAGCTGAAGGCGCGGAAACGAAGACCGTTGCGTCAGCACTCGGCGGTCCCCGCGACAGAGGCGAGGGCAACACCGCAGATGCCGCCGCCCGCCGAATTGTTCGCGGACTGGGAAACGGTCGGCGCGAGGCTCGACCACGCGACTCATCTGGCTGAACTGGGTCTGGACGATGACGCGACCGAACCGGCGCGGCCCGTCGTGAAACCTGGTGTCCCCGAATCGGCGCTGGCGGCGCTGCCCGCCCACCACGTCCGCTGTCAACCCGCCGTGGAGATGCGGGGCCGCCTTGCGGACTGGGTTGCCGACCTTCGCCGCTTACGCGATGCGGAGGAGACGACGCTGTTTGTGGCGGCCACGCCGGGTCGGGCGGAACGGACGATCGAGCTGCTGAAGGAATACGACGTGTTCGCCCTTCCCGTGGAGCGCGCCGAAGACGCGCGCTACGCGGCAGTGCTCGTCGCCGTGGGCGGCCTCTCTCGCGGATTCCGGCTGCCGGATGCCGGCCTGCAGATTTACGCCGAGGCTGACGTCTTCGAGGAAGACCGCCGCGCTCCCGAGCGGCGGCGGGCGGCGACGAAAGCGTTCCTGTCGGATCTCCGCGATCTCAAGGTCGGCGATTTCGTCGTCCATATCGACCATGGCATCGGCATGTTCGTCGGCCTGAAGCAGATCGGCGTCGGCGATGCCATGCAGGAATTCCTCGAGCTGCGGTATGCCGGCGACGACAAGCTGTTCGTGCCGGTGGAGCGCCTCGATCTGGTCCAGAAGTACACGGGCGCTACGCGTCCGCCGATCGATCGGCTCGGCGGTGCATCGTGGGAGCGCGCGAAGAGCCGGGTCAAGAAGGCGATGCGCGACATGGCCGAGGAGCTGCTCAAGCTCTACGCCGCGCGCCGCGCCGTCCCGGGCCATGCGTTCAGCGCGGACTCGCATTGGCAGCAGGAGTTCGAAGACGCGTTCGAGTACGAGATGACGCCGGATCAGAAGACGGCGATTGCCGATATCAAACGCGACATGGAATCGCCGACGCCGATGGACCGATTGCTGTGCGGCGACGTCGGCTACGGGAAAACCGAGGTGGCGCTGCGCGCCGCCTTCAAGGCGATCATGGACGGCAAACAGGTGGCCGTGCTGGCGCCGACGACCGTGCTGGCGTTTCAGCATCAGAAGACGCTCAGGGAGCGATTTGCGGGATTCCCCGTGCGCACCGAGATGGTGAGCCGCTTTCGCAGCAAGGCGGAGCAGAAGGAGGCGATCGCCGACCTTGCGGCGGGCAAGGTGGACATCATCGTCGGCACCCATCGCTTGCTGTCGAAAGACGTGCAATTCCGCGATCTCGGCCTGCTCGTCGTGGACGAGGAGCAGCGGTTTGGCGTGGCGCACAAGGAGAAGATCAAGCAGCTCAAGAAGAAGGTCGACGTGCTCACGATGAGCGCGACGCCCATTCCGCGCACGCTGAACATGTCGCTCGTCGGCATCCGCGACATGTCGATCATCGAGACCCCGCCGAAAGATCGCCTGTCGATTCAGACGAACGTCGTCAAGTTCGATCAGCAGGTGATCGGCCGCGCGATTCGCAGCGAGCTCGCGCGCGGCGGCCAGGTGTACTTCGTGCACAATCGCGTCGAGTCGATCTTCTCGATCGGCGCTCTCGTTCAACGGCTCGTGCCGGAAGCCCGCGTCGTCGTCGGCCATGGGCAGATGGACGAGGAGCTGCTTGAGCGCGCCATGCTCGATTTCGTCGCGCGCAAGTTCGACGTGCTCCTGGCGACGACCATCGTCGAAAACGGGCTCGATATCCCCAACGCCAACACCATCATCATCAATCGCGCGGATCGATACGGGTTGTCGCAGCTGTACCAGTTGCGCGGGCGGGTCGGCCGATCGGACCGTCCGGCGTACGCGTATTTGCTCATTCCACCCGAAGACAACCTGTCGCCCGTGGCCAAGAAGAGGCTCGCGGCAATCAAGGAGTTCAGCGACCTCGGCAGCGGCTTCCGCGTGGCGGCGTTGGATCTGGAAATCCGCGGCGCCGGCAACCTGCTCGGCGGCGAACAGAGCGGGCAGATCGATACCGTCGGGTTCGAGATGTACATGAAGCTGCTCGAGCAGACGGTGCGCGAGCTCAAAGGCGAAGAGCTCGAGGACGATGTCCGCGCGACGGTGAACCTGCGCGTGGATCTGCGCATCGACGCCGCGTACATCCCCGATATGAATCAGCGGCTGATGCTCTACCGCAAGGTGGCGGCCGCGCGATCGGATCAGGAGATCGATCGGGTGCTCGACGAGGCGACCGATCGGTACGGTCCATTGCCGGCCTCCGTGCTGAATCTGGCCGAGTATGGACGGATCAGGGTGATGGCCGACCGGCTCGGCATCGACACCATCGACCGCGAAGGCCGTACCGTCGTCTTAAAGTTCAGACCGCAGGCGAAGGTCGATCCCGTGCGGCTCGTATCGCTGGTGCGGCAGCGACCCGAGCTCACGCTCGTCCCGCCTGCGGCTCTCAAGCTGACTCTCAAGGAGGCTGGAGGCTGGAGGCTCGAGGCTGGAAGGTCGCGCCCCAGCTCCAGCCTCCAGCCTCCAGCCTCCAGCCTCCGAAAGAGCGGCGGGCGATCGCAGGCCGCGCCCAGTTGGTGGACCGCTCGCGCTCGCGAGGGCGAAGTGAAGCCCGGCTTCACCAAACAGGAAATGACCCGGCCGGCGAAAGAGGATCCGAGGGCCCCTGGCGGCGTATTCGAGCGAGTCGGCGGATTATTGAGCGATCTGCTCGATCAAGGGTAAAATACTCTGTTCAAGACACTTATGACATTCAAAGCTTTCGCTCGCCCGGCTGTGCTGTTGCTTGTCGCCTGCGCCGCTGGAGTCGGCGCCCGCGCCGAGATCATCGAACAGATTCTCGTAAAGGTGAACGGCGAGATCTTCACGAAGAGCGACCTCGAGCAACGGCAGGTGGCGATGCTCCGGCAGAAGGGGCAGCAGCTCGATCTCAAGAGCGACCGGGCCAACGAGCAGTTGCGCAAGGCGCTCGACGAAATCACGCCGCAGATCATGGTGGACGCGGTCGATGAAATGGTCATCGTGCAGCGCGGCAAGGAGCTGGGCTACAAGTTGAGCGACGAACAGTTCAAGAGCGTCGTCGACAACATCCGCAAGGAAAACAAGATCGAGACCGACGAGCAGCTGCAGGCGGCGCTCAAGTCCGAGAACATGACGATGACCGATCTGCGGCGGAATCTCGAGCGTCAGATGATTTTCCAGCGCGTTCAGCAGAACGAAGTGCTCGGGAAGATTGGCGTATCGGAAGAAGAAGCGCGCAAGTATTACGAATCGCACATGAGCGAGTTCACCACCCCGCCGTCTGTCACGCTCCGCGAGATCCTGGTCGGCATCCCCACCGATAATCGAGGCGTCAACGTCGCGGCCGACGATGCGGCGAAAGCGAAAATCGACGAGTTGCGCACGCGCGTCACGACGGGAGGCGAGAACTTCGAGAAGCTTGCCGCGGAGGTGTCCGAGTCGCCGTCCAAGGCCAACGGGGGCCTCATCGGCCCGATCAGTCTCAGCGACGTCGCGCCGGAACTGCGGAAGCTGATCGAGGCGATGAAGGCCGGCGACGTCAGCGAAGTCATCCGGACCCCGCGCGGCTATCAAATCCTGAAGCTCGAAGCGATGACGCCCGCGCAGACGATGGCGTTCGAGCCGGCGCGCGATCAGATCAGCGAGCGCGTCTTCACCGACAAGCGCAAGGCGGAGTTCCAGAAATATCTCGAGAAGTTGCGCGCGCAGGCGATCATCGAGTGGAAAAACGAGGACGTGAAAAAGGCCTTCGAACAGGGCGTGAAGCAGCAGGCCGGTTCGCCTTCTCAGTAGAGGCCGGGTTGAATCTCCAGGCCTCAGCCTCGACTCAGTGGTTTGCCATCTGGACGCGGTCGCGTCACGAACAGGTGGTTCGCGACCAGCTCGAACGCAAGCACGTCGAAGCATTCCTGCCGACGATCACCCGTTGGAGCCGGTGGAAGGACCGCAAGAAGAAGATCGACTGGCCGCTGTTTCCAGGCTATTGCTTCGCGCGGTTCGATGCGGCCGACATGCTGCCGATCCTCAAATGCACCGGCGTCGTGAACGTGGTGTCGTTCGAGGGGAAACCGGCTGCGATACCGGAATACGAGCTCGACAGCATTCGCGTACTGGTGGCCAGCGAACTGCAGTTCGACCCGTGCCCGCTCATTCACGAAGGCATGATGGTGGAGGTCGTTCACGGACCGCTGCGCGGCGTCGTCGGACGCCTTGTACGCAAGGACGCCCCGAAAGCGCGGCTCATACTCGCCGTGGATCTCATAGGCCAGGCCGTCACCGTCCAGGTGGACGCGGCGGATGTGAAAGCGTACTAGGAACGCCGAGCACGCCGATCCCCAGAATTCGCGGTTGCTTCACGGCTTTGCGTTGAATCGCGTGTATTGAGCGAAACGTGTGCTGCGGGCTCCGCGAGCTCTGCGTTGATTGTCTTATGAAGATCGGCTCCGTCAACCTTCCATCGCCCTTCGCCATCGCCCCCATGGCCGGCATGACCGACACGGCGTTCCGGCGTCTCGTGAAACGTCATGGCGGCTGCGGCCTTGTCGTCACCGAGATGGTGAGCTCGGAAGGCCTCATACGCGGGATCGATCGCACCCTCGAGTACGCCGAGTACACCCAGGAAGAACGGCCGATCTCGATCCAGATCTTCGGCGGTGACCCCGAAAAGATGGCGGCGGCCGCACAGATCGTCGAGGACATGGGCGCCGACATCGTCGACGTGAACATGGGCTGCCCGGTGCCGAAGATCGCCAAGCACAACGCCGGCTGCAGCCTGATGCGCGAGCCGGCGCAGGCCGCCGGCGTGATTGCAGCCATGACGAGAGCGGTGAAGATCCCGGTCACCGTGAAGATGCGCGCCGGCTGGAACGACGACGAGCGAAATGCGCCGACGCTGGCGAAGATGGTTCAGGATGCGGGCGCCGCAGCGATCGCGGTACACGGCCGCACCGCCGCGCAAAGCTACAGTGGCCATGCCGACTGGGATCTCGTCGCCGAGATTGCCCGCGACCTGTCGATCCCGGTTTTCGGAAGCGGCGACTGCATCGAGCCCGAACACATCATCGAGCGGCTGCGCGCGGGCGTGACAGGCGTGCTCGTCGGCCGCGGCGTGCTCCGCAACCCGTGGATCCTCGCGCAAGCGTCCGACCTTGCCGCCGGCCGCGCACCGCGCCTGGTGACCCTCGAGGATCGCGGGCGGTTCCTGCTCGACTACATCGATCTCCTGCTGCACGAGCGAACCGACGAAGCGCGGGCGGTCAGCCACGACCGGTGGGTCGTCAACAAGCTGCGCGCGCTCGGCTCGTGGTACACCAAAGGGCTCGACAACGGCTCGCACCTGCGCACCGCCATCAACACGGCCGGTTCGCTCGCCGCGCTTCGCGACACGATTGCGGAATTCTTCTTCTCGGAGAGGAGTGCGGGAGTCCCGTGCCCGGCTTAGTCGAAGCCGCGAGTCTCTAGCAATTCCATCCCGCCCACTTCGAAATCGTACACCAGCGCGGACCTGAGCGACTCGCCGAAGCGGGCGCCGAGCGCGTCGTGCGCAGGATGCCGCAGGTACGACTGGAGGCCGGCGAGGTCGTCGAAATCGATCGCGACGAGGTAATCGGCCGAATCCAGCGCCACCTGCTCGTACGCCGTGCCGTGCAACACGCGCCGGCCGACGCGCACACCACGCACGGTGGGGATGTCGCGCGCGGCGATCTTGAACGCGTCGACCAGCGCCGCCCGGTCGGCGCCGGATAAATCGGCGCGCGGCTTCATCAACACGACGTGCGAAACCATGCGTGTCCCGCGCTATTTCTCCGGCTCGTCGTCGCGCCGCCGCCGGCGTTCGTTGCTGAGCGGCGCGGATCGCGGCGGTTCGCCGGGGCGTGGCGAAAAGGGGCGGCGGTCCTGCTTTGGCGGACGGGGGCGAAATGATTTGCCGGGACCACTGGGCTTCGCGTCCCACGGTCGTGATTGTGCCGATCGCGCTCCGCCGGGCGAACGTTGGCCGGACGGTGGGCCTTGCGGCCGGTCGCGCCACGGCTTCTGGGTGCCGCCCCCGGGCGGCCGGTCACCGCCTGGTGGCTTGCCGCGCCACGGTCGATCGCCTCTGGGTGGACCACTCGTGGGTTTGCGCCACGGTTTGCGATCGCCGTGCGGCGCCGCGCCCTGCGGTTTGCTCCACGGTCGATCACCGCGCGGAGCACCCGTGGGCTTGTTCTGCCACGGTCGATCAATTCTCGGAGGACCGCCGGGCTTGTTTTGCCACGGCCGATCATTTCGCGGAGGACCAGCGGGCTTGTTTTGCCACGGCCGATCATTTCGCGGAGGACCGGCGGGCTTGTTCTGCCACGGCCGCGATTTTTTCTTGAAGCGATCCCGCGGGTCCTGGTGCGCGCCGCCGGGCCGCCAGTCAGCGCCGCGCTTTTCGCGGGGAGCCTCAGGCCTGCGCCGCGCATTGCGCGCCGCGTCCGGCGAGTCCCACAGCTGGCCGCCCGAAAACCATTTCATGACGACGTTCGCGTTCTTCCGTTTGAGCTGATTGAGGGTGGGCAGGAGCTCCTCGGCATCGCGCGCGCGAAACGCGGTCGGCATGTTGTCGACCAGGATCGTCCAGTATGCGAAGCGCGGAGGCATGTGTTGATTGTCGCAGGGATTCGGGATTAGGGGCTAGGGATTAGCGGCTCGCTCGAGCCGCTTCAATTTTTCCACGAGCGTCGTACGTTTCAGGTTCAGCAGTCGCGCCGCCTGTCCCTTGTTGCCGCCGGTCCGTTCGAGCGATCGGTGAATGAGCTCCCGTTCGACGTTCGCGATGAAGGCGTCCAGATCGATCCCGTCGTCGGGGAGCGTGACGGTGGACGACAGGATCAGCTCCTCCGCCTGCTGGATCTCCGCGGGCAGGTCGCCGACGTCGATCTGCGATCGTCCGGCTGTTACCGCAACCGCGCGCTCGATCGCGTTTTCGAGCTGCCGAACGTTGCCGGGCCAGTGGAAGGCCATGAGCCGGCGCATCGCCTCCTGCGACACCGAAACCGAGCGTTCCGGCGAGTACTTTTCCAGAAAGTGACGGACGAGCGGAGGGATGTCCTCTTTGCGATCGCGCAGCGGAGGAAGCTGCACCGAGATGACGTTCAGGCGGTAAAAAAGATCTTCGCGAAAGTGCCCGTCGGCAACCAGGCGTGTCAGGTCGCTGTTGGTCGCCGCAATCACGCGCACGTCCACCTTGATGGTGTGTGAATCGCCGACCCGCTCGAACTCGCGTTCCTGCAGCACGCGCAGCAGCTTCATCTGCAGCGCCGGGCTCATCGTGCCGATCTCGTCGAGGAACAGCGTGCCTTTGTGCGCCTGCTCGAGCCGGCCCTGCCGGTTGCCGACGGCGCCCGTGAAGGCGCCGCGCACGTGTCCAAACAGCTCCGCCTCGAGCAGCGTTTCGGGAATCGCGCTGCAGTTGATGGCGACGAACCGGTGCCGCCGCCGCGGGCCGTTGTGGTGAATCGCGCGCGCGACGACTTCCTTGCCGGTGCCGGTTTCTCCCGTCACCAGAATCGTGCTGTTGGTCGGCGCCACCGTCTCGAGCAGTTGAAACAACCGCGCCATGGCGCGGCTCTTCCCGACAACGCCCTCGAACCGGTAGCGCTCCTCGAGCTGCGACCGGAGGTAGGCGTTCTCCGACGTCAGGCGGCGCTGCTCGAGCGCCGAATCGAGCACGTGCAGGAGCTCGTCGATCTGAAACGGCTTGCTGACGAAATCCCACGCCCCCCGTTTGATCGCATCGACGGCGTCCTTCACCGTGCCGTATCCAGTGACGACAATCGCGATGATTCGAGAGTACCGCTCGACCGCCGCTTCGACGACGGCCGATCCGTCGACGCCGGGAAGACGGAGATCGGTGATGATGATGTCGAACGCGAAGTCGGCGAGACGCTCGATGGCGGCTTCGCCTGAGCCGACCTGTTCAACGTGATAGCCCCGGTCGGTGAGCTGTTCGGCAATGGCCTGCCGCAGCGGGGTTTCATCTTCGACCAGCAGAAGATGTTTTTGCGATTCAGTCATTTAGCGTAGCGCCAACATTTTGACACTTGCTGCGCGCGGTGTCCAGCCGCCGCGCGACGTGAAAGGAACAAGGGTGCCAGTCGCCGTCGCCTCGCACTCGTTTCCCAAAAACGTCACCCTGCGTCGCGAGCTGCTGGACCGATATCCAGCGGTTCGCTTCAACGAGACCGGCAGGCCGCTCGGAGGCGAGGCGCTCGTTCAGTTTCTGAGCGGTCATGAACGGGCGATTACAGGACTCGAGACGCTGGACGAACGGCTGTTTCAGGCGGTGCCCGAGCTGCGCATCGTCAGCAAGTACGGCGTCGGACTGGACATGATCGACCTCGACGCCGCGCGCCGATGCGGCGTGTCCATACGATGGACGCCCGGCGTGAACCGGCAAGCCGTCGCTGAACTGACGATCGCCTTCATGATCGCTTTATGCCGCAGCGTCGTCCCGCTCGCGCGCGATCTCGCTGCGGGCGGCTGGGGACACGCACGGGGACGGCAGTTGTCCTCGGCACTCGTTGGCGTGCTCGGCTGCGGGCACATCGGGCAGCAGGTCGCGCGCCTTTGCAGAGCGTTTGGCGCAGCGGTGCTCGCGCACGACGTGCGCCCGTACGATGAATTCTACCGGGCGCACGACATTACGCCGGTGTCGCTCGACGCCCTGCTCGCCGGCTCCGACATCGTCACCGTGCACGTGCCGCTCGACCGTTCGACGCGGGGACTGATTGGAAGCCGTGAGCTCGCGTTGATGAAACCGTCCGCGTTCCTCGTCAACACCGCGCGCGGCGGCATCGTCGATGAGGCGGCGCTCCGGGCGGCGCTCGTCGGTCAGTGTCTCGGAGGGGCGGCGTTCGACGTGTTTGCCCAAGAACCGCCGGCCGATCCGGGGCTGGTGGCGTTGCCGAATTTCATCGGCACGCCGCACATTGGCGGCGCAACCGAAGAAGCCGTGCTCGCCATGGGCCGGGCCGCCATCGAAGGGCTCGACGATGTAACCCGTCAAATTCATGACGCCTAGAATCCCTAATCCTTCGTCGCTGATCCTCCGATAGCACTCCACGGAGGCAAACCCAAGTGGAACGCAAAACGATTTCGATCATGAAAGCCTGCGAGCTGGTCGGCGTCAGCCGTCGCACAATCTACAATTGGCTCTCGAGCGGGAAGATCGAATACGTGCGAACGGCGGGCGGATCGGTACGGATTTTCGTCGACACGCTGTGGCGAGATCCGAACGACAACGACCGTCCGGCGGCGGTGCAGTCCGTATGGCACGCCGAAGGCCGGAATCAGGCTTGATGCCGCGTTCGTACAGCGTCGAAGAACTTCTGGCGAGGGGACCGATGGACGAAACACCCGAACTGCGTCTCCTCTTTCACCGCCTGAACAACCAGCTCGGAATCATCCTCGCACACGCGGAACTGCTGGAAGCCAAAGTCCCCGACGACATGAACCGCGCGCGGGCGGCGCAAGTTGTCGCGAGCGCCCTCGACGCGATGGGTACCGCCCAAGAGCTCCGTCGCCTGACAAGCACCTCCGTCGAACCCCAATAATCCACGATCGAATTTGTAATTCAGGCGCCATTTCTTTGGCGCGAAGCTGTGCCATATCGTCGGATTTTTGACGATCTTTACGGCCTTTCACCTCACGTCATCGCCATCGTCTCGAAACGTTCCATCCCAACAAACTGTTGACCTGTAACGGTTAACAGGCCGAAACGGCGGTTGCGTGCCGTACTCCAGCACACAAACTGAACTGTTGGTATCGCCGTTGCGATACCGCGCAGCTGCCGGCACCAACGCGAAACGCCGGGATTGAGGAGAAGTCGAAATGCGTCCCCAGCCTGTCGCCGCCAGTCAGAACCGCCGCATAGTCGCCGGACTCCCGTTCGTCGAAGCGCTGGCTCGACGGATGGCGGCGTCCATGCCGAACTCGATCGACCTCGGCGACCTCGTGCAGGACGGGGTGTTGGGATTGATCGACGCGGCGCATCGATTCGACGAGGACCGGGGAATCAAGTTCGAGACGTTCGCCGAGCGTCGCGTCCGCGGTGCGATGATTGACGCGCTGCGCAAGGACGCATGGCCGCGGGGCGTCCGCCGCCAGCGACGCGAGCTCGATGCGGCCCGCGAAGCGCTGCGCCGGGAGTTGGGTCACGAGCCGTCGATGGCCGACCTGGCCGCCCGCGTGGGCTCCGACGAGAAGCGCCTGAGCCGCACGATCGTCCGCATCAACACGATCGAAGCGACGTCCCCGCTCGCCACCGGCGAGCACATGGACGAGAGCTCGCTGCCGCAAGCGCTCGTTCCCTCCGAACCGGACGCTCCCGACACCGCGTACGAGAAAACCGAGACGCGCGAGCGCGTGCGCGCGGCGATCCAGACGCTGCCCTGGCGCGAGCAGAAGGTGATCGGCCTCTACTACTACGGCGAAGTGACGATGAAGCAGATCGGCGCCGAGATCGGCGTCAACGAATCGCGCGTCTCACAGCTTCACGCGCGCGCGATCCGCCGCCTGCGTGACGCGCTCGGCGACATGAATCCAGAGAAGGTGGCGGAAATGCGGCGTCAGCTGCTCGCGTTCGCCGCCAGGAAGCCGGTCATGGCGAAGGCGGCCATCGTTGCCTCGACGCCTGCCGTGGTGCTGCCCTACAAGCCGCTGCGGAAGCCAGCGGTGGCGGCGAAGGTATCCTTGAAGGTACCGCGTCAGCGTCAAGCGGTGGCGGCTGCACGCTAACAACGACGTGGAGCGCAGAGCTCGCAGAACTCGCGGAGAAGAAAAGTCGGGCTTCAGCTGAGAGTGTCACGAACGGCTCGCAGCAGATCTCCGAGCCTGAAGGGCTTCGCGAGCCATCGACATGCGCTCTCCTTCAGGAACTGCTCCGCTTCTGTACCTGCAACGTCGCCTGTGACGAAAATCACGCGCGTTGCGAGCGCGGGCGCCGCAGCGGAAAGCATCCGGTAGAACGCTTTTCCATCCAGCCGCGGCATTTTCAGATCGCAGACCACCAGATCGAACGCCTGGGCCTTCACCTTCGCGAGCGCTTCCTCGCCGTCGGACGCATGATCGACGAGGTAACCAGCGTCGCGGAGCGCATCGACGACGGCGCTCGCCAGGTGCGGTTCGTCTTCGACGACGAGAATCGAAGCACCCGCGACCGTATCGACAGATCCCTGCAGATGGCCGGCCGAGGATGAGGCCGGTGGCAGACTGGACCCGCTGACCGGGAGCTCGACGTAAAACGAGGCACCGGCATTCGGTCGCGACTCGAGCCGGATGCGGCCGCCATGTTCCTGAACGATGGCGTAGGCGACGGTCAGCCCGAGCCCCGTGCCCTTGCCCACCTCTTTCGTCGTGAAAAACGGGTCGAAGATCTTCGGTTGCAGATCGTCGGGAATGCCGGGGCCGTCGTCGTTGATTTCGAGGACGACCGATTCCTGCTCCATGTTGTGCCAGGTCCGGACGACCAGCGTCCCGCGGCCATTGGCAGCCAGCATTGCCTGCTCGGCGTTGATGACGAGGTTCAGCAGCACCTGCTGCACCTGATGTCCGTCCGCGAAAACCTGGGGCAGGCCGGCGGCGAGCGCGTTGATGACGGCGATGTTCGTCATGCGCTGCTCATAGGCGCGCAGCGCAAGCGTCTCGCGGACGACCTGGTTGACGTCCACCATCGCACGGGTGGTCTGCCGCTTGCGCGCGAACGTGAGGAGGTTGCGCACGATGCGCGCGGCGCGTTCGGATTCCGACAGGATCGTTTCGAGGCCGCGCCGGAGTCCTTCGTCGAGCGTGGCGCGTTGCGACAGGCGTTCGGCCCAGCTCAGGATCGTGGCGAGCGGGTTGTTGAGCTCGTGCGCGACACCCGATATCGTTTGGCCGAGCGCGGCCATCTTTTCTGCCTGAAGCAGCTGGTTATAGAGGTCGCGCGTCTCGTCGTCGAGCTTTTTTCGCTCGCTGACGTCCCGGATCAGCCCCTCAATTCGAATGCTGCCATCGTCGCCGGGCGCATCGGCGTGGGCCGTCAGCTCCATCCACACGGGGTTCCCATCTGCCCGCCGCAACCGCAGGAGATAGTCGCTGACCGATCCGTCTGTCGTCAGCCGCTCGATCAGCGCGACGCGTGCCTGAGGGTCGACGAATCGCTCGCGATCGAACGGGCGGACGTCGCCCTCGGGCGCCTCGGTCGCGTAGCCGAAGATCAGCTTGAGATGCGGATTGGCGGCAATAGTCGCCGTTGCGTCCGCCGAGATGGTCCCGATGAAGACGCCCTCGTGCACCGCCTCGAACAGCCGAGCGAACGCCGATGCCCGTCGATCCACGGGCGGATTATAGGCAGGGATTAGCCCAACACGTCATTTGACGGGAGGCGGCGGTGTCGGCGTGTGATTCGGAAAGCTGGGCGTCCACTTCTTCTCGTTGGCCGCACGAATGTCCCGCACGGAAGCGCCCGAGGCGTGCATTTGCATCGCGTCACGCGCGACGTCCAGGCACACCGCTCACGTCATGCCGTGCGGCTCCCATTCGGTCACGTCGCCGTTCGCGGCGCGCGCGGCGACGAAGCAATCGTCGTTGCCGCGGTGACCGCTCCGCTCGCAGCCGCAGTAGCACGGCACGTACGCCAGCACCTCGGGGTGCTCCGCTGCGAACCTGTACGAGGCGTTGACGACGTCCATGGGTCGCGCGGGCGGCGACGGATTGAACGGCAAAGGGGGGAGGGTTTCCTGCCGATGCGGCCCGAATTTCGCCGAGTCGGGTGGAGCGGTCTGAGCCTGAGGGTTCGCGTCGGTCTGGGTCGCCTTCGGTATCCCGTCCGCCGGGCGTCCAGTGCGCGCATATGCGAAAAGACCAACGATCGCGACGACTGCGAGGATGCCGGCAACGATCAACGGGCTGAACGGGCGCGGCGGCTCGGCCGGCGGTGTGGACGAGGCCGGACGGGTTTGTGCTTTGGCGGACGATTTTCTACCCATTGTGCCTTTTCATTTTACCGTGCCCGGGCTTTGGGCTAAAGTGCGCCGATTCGATGAATTTCATTGCACGTCAGGACCGGGTATTGCTCGGCGGCCTGGCCATCGCCCTGGTCGTGGTGTTCGCGAAGCCCATCCGCTACGTGCTCGATGTTGCCAACGAGGTCGAGCGAAGCTCCGGTCTCGCTCTCGTGCCCGCGTTGATCATTCTGACCGTCGTCTTTGCCTTCCACCAGCAAGGCAAGCGGCAGGAAGCGAAGCTTCGCGCCATGGCCGCGGAGGCCGATGCGAGCCAGGCGAACACCCGGGCCGAGGAAATGGAACGGCTGGTGAACTTCGGGCAGGCGCTGGGCCGCTCACTCGACGTCGAATCGATTCGCGAAGCCTTGCTGCAGCATCTGCCGACCCTGACCGGCAGCAACGAGGCCTGGGTTCTGTTGCGCGACAACGGCACCTGGCGGGCGCTGGTGGGTACGGCGCGTGAGAGCCGGCGCGATGTCGAGGGCTCGCGCCAGCAGATCGCCGACCGCGCACTCGACGCCGACAGCGCATGGGCATTCCATGCGGTCGCTGGCGAAGGTCAGCGGTGCCTGCGGCTCTCCGCTGCCGGAGTTGTGATGGGCGTCCTTGGGATGCCCGAGGACGCGGGTCCGGTCAGCGAGAGCCGGCGGCGTCTTCTCGAGACGACTGGGGCGCTGCTCGCCATCTCGCTCCGCAACGTGCAGCTTTTTCAGCTCGTGCGCGAAAGCGGCCTGCGCGACGCGCTCACCGGATGCTTCAATCGCGCGCATGCGCTCGAAACGATCGACACGGAGCTCCGCCGGGCGCGCCGCTCGCAGATGCCGGTCTCGCTGATCATGTTCGACCTGGATCACTTCAAGGACATCAACGATCGCCGCGGTCATTTGTGCGGTGACGCGGTGCTTGCCGCCGTGGGCGCGCGCATGCGCGAGGTGCTGCGGGGCAGCGATCTGAAGTGCCGGTACGGCGGCGAGGAGTTTCTGGTCCTGCTTCCCGAAACGTCGCTCGAAGGAGCCAAGCGCGTCGCCGACACGCTCCGCCGTGAGATCGCGGAGATGCGGATTCCGTGCAAGGACGAAATGCTCTCCATCTCGGCCAGCTTCGGCCTCACCGCCGCGCTGCCCGCGGAGCTCGATCATCAGGCGCTTCTCAGCCGTGCCGACGCCGCGTTGTACCGCGCGAAGGCCGAGGGCCGCAACTGCGTTCGCGTGTCGGTTGAAACCGCGGCGGTCTGAGAGATCGCCGGTCAGAGATCGCCACGTCCTTTGTGGTGATGTACCGTAATCCCCTGTGCCTCGAACAACCCGTCGCGCGTATCTCGCCTGGGCCTTCGTGTGTCTGGTATGGGGAACGACGTACCTTGCGATTCGGATCTGCCTCGAAACCGTCCCGCCGTTCCTGATGGGCGGCCTGCGCTTCATCGCCGCCGGCAGCGTCCTGACGGCGATGCTGGCGATTCGAGGGGAGCGATTGCCCGGTCCGCGGACGTGGCCGTTCCTGGCGCTGCTCGGGATGTTCATGCTCGGGTTCGGAAACGGCGGCGTGGTGTGGGCGGAGCAGACGGTACCGAGCGGAATGACCGCGGTGCTCATCGCGATGTCTCCCTTCTGGATGGTCGGCATCGACGCCGCCGTCCCTCCACGGGAACGGCTGACCGGGCGGCGGGTGCTTGGTCTCGTTGTGGGATTCACGGGGATCGTGATGCTGGTATGGCCCGAGATCCACATGAGGGGCGACCGCGGCTTTCTCGTTGGCGTCATTTCTGCCCAGATCGCGTGCGCAGGTTGGGCTGTCGGCTCCGCGTACTCGAGGCGTCGAGGGCACGGCGCCGCGAAGGACGAAAACGTGCTCGTTACGGCCGCTTTCGAGATGTTGTTCGGCGGGATCTGTCTGTTGATCGCGGGTCTGGCCACCCATGAAGCACCGCGACTCGCGTTCAACGTCCGCACGGCGAGCGCGCTCGCCTATCTGATCGTCTTCGGCGCCATCGGCGGATTCACCGCGTACGCCTACGCGTTGAAGCATCTGCCGGTCGCGACCGTGTCGCTCTATGCGTACATCAACCCGGTGATTGCCGTCGTGCTGGGTACGATCGTCCTCAAGGAGCCGTTCAGTGCGCGCGTGGCTGTCGCCGCCGCGATTGTGCTGGGTGGAATTGCACTGGTCAGAGAGAGTGCGGCGCCGTGAGCTCGGAGCGGTTCAGAGCTCAGAGCTCAGACTGGTCGCACACGGCGCGCAATCTGAACTCTGCTCTCTGAAATCTGAAATGGCGGACGTCACACGACGCGTCGGCCGCTGATCAATCGCACCAGAAACAGCACGATCGCGACGACCAGCAGCACGTAGATGAAGTTGCCCATTGTGTAGCCGCTCACCATGCCCAGCAGCCACAGCACGATCAAGATGATCGCAATGGTTTCTAACATGCGGTTCCTCCCATCCCTGCTGTCGACCTGCAACTTGGGTGCCGCACTGTTCGTCGCGGTAAGTGTGGCAACTTCAGCGCACGCGCAGCCACCAGCTCGTCCGTCATCTCAGCAGAATGACCATCGCGCCGCCGATACTGTGAAGTTCCTTGCCGGCGGATTGGCCGGGTTGGCGGCGCACGAAGGCGGCCATCTGGTGTTCGATGCCGTGTTCGATGCGAAGCCGCGCCTTGAAGGTATCCGGTTCGGGCCGTTCCCGTTCTTTGCGATTACGCATCGCGGCGATGTGTCGCCGCGGCGCGAGCTCACGATTTCATCGGCTGGCTTCTGGGTGCAGCACGCGACGAGCGAGTGGCTGCTCACGAAGCGTCCGCCGCTGCGAGGGAAGCGCGCGCCGTTCCAGAAGGGCGTGCTTGCCTTCAACGTATTGAACTCGGTCGGCTACGGCCTGGTGGCGTTTGCGCGCGCCGGGCCGCTCGAACGCGACACGCGCGGCATGGCGCAAGGCGCCGGCGTCGACGAGCGCGCGATTGGCGCCATCGTCCTGGCGCCGGCGATCCTCGATGGGTTTCGGTATTTCAGGCCGGACGCGCGATGGCCGAGATGGGCGTCGAGGGCCGTGAAAGTCGGTGCGGTGTTGCTGGTGACGAAAAAACGTTGAACGTGCTCTGCGTTCTATTGTTCGGAAGGCGGTCCCAGTGCAAACGTCATCGTCCCATCGATGACCGATTTGCCGTCGACGCGGGCGACGCCTTTGAGCAGCCCCATCCGGCTGCGCAGGCGGACGACATTCGCTTCGATGACCACGACGTCGCCCGGGTGCACCGGCCGGCGATAGCGGACGCGCTCGATGCCGGCGAAGAAGATCAGACGCTGGCGATTCTCGGGCTTCGCGAGAATCAGAATGGCGCCGACCTGCGCCACAGCCTCGGTGAGAATCGTCGGCGGCACCACGGGGCGCCCGTTCGTCGTGTGGGACAGGTAGCGCTCGTTCAGCGAGACGTTCTTGATGCCGACGATCCGCTTGTCGACCTCGAACTCCGTCACCCGGTCCACGAACAGGAATGGATACCGGTGCAGCAGAATGCGTTCGATCGCGGCATAGTCCAGCGGCAGCGTCAGATCCATGAGGAAGAAGCGATTATACTTTGGACGAGCGGACATCTCCCGCCGAGGCCTGTCATGAGCAGTGTGAAACCCGTTACAGCCGCTACGTGCGTCATCTTCGTCGCACTCTTCGCAGTGCCCACTGCGCAGCCGCCGGCTCGGCCCGTGTCCATTGAGGATCTGCTGTCGATCAAACAGGTCGGCACGCCGAAGATTTCGCCCGACGGCCGGGCGATTCTCTACACGGTCCGCGGCTGGGAGACTGGAACCGGCCGGGACAGTCAGCGCAAGGACGCGCGTTCGCACGTCTGGCGCGTGATGGCCGACGGCGGCACGCCGCCGCGGCAGATGACGTACGGCGATCGCGGCGAATCGGCGCCCGAGTGGTCCCCCGACGGAAAGGTGATGAGTTTCCTCTCTGCGCGTGCCGGCGACGGCGAGGCGCGGGGCGAGAGCGACGGCGGACCGGCCGCGCAAATCTGGCTGATGTCGTCAGGCGCGGGCGAGCCCTGGAAGCTCACATCGTCGAAGGAAGCCGTCACGAGTTATGCGTGGTCGCCCGACGGCTCGAAAATCGCGTACGTCTCGCGCGATCCGCTGGCGAAGGACGTCGACGATCAACGCAAGCGCCGCGACGACGAGACGGTGTACGAGGGCGACTTCCGCCTGTCGCACGTGTGGGTGATCGATGTGCCGGCGCCGGCCTCTCCATCCGCGACGATCCATGATGCGAAGGAGATCGTGCACGACGATCGGTTGACCGTCCGCGGCGAACCAAGCTGGTCCGCCGACAGCCACCGCATCGCGTTTGCTGCGTTGCCGACGACGATGGCACGAGACGACCGCGCGGATGTGTACATCGTGGCCGCCGCTGGCGGGACGCCCGAGAAGATCACGCCGAATCCAGGCTCCGACGCCAACCCGGTCTGGTCGCCCGACGGATCAACCATCGCGTTCACATCCGGACCGACGACGGACAAGCCGCTGCCCGACGGGACCATGCCCGCACACATCGGCAACGACCACCTGATGCTCTACGACGTAAAGATGCACACCACCAGGGACGCCTCCTCGGCGGCGTTCGATCTGTCGCCCGGTCCGGTGCGGTGGTCGGCCGACAGCAAATGGCTGCTGTTCAGCAGCGGCGTCCGCACGGCACGGGATGTCTTCACCTATGAGCTCGCGACCAGGAAGTACGCGCGGCTGACGCAGGACCGCGTCGCGAGCGTCGGATCGATCAGCAAGGACAGAATCGCGCTCGTGATGGAATCGTCGTCCGAGCCGCCCGAGATTTACCTCGCCGAGCACACCTTCAATGCGCCGCGGAAGCTCACCGACACGAATCCGCACACGCGCGCGTTCGCCCTCGGCAAGACCGAGACGATTTCGTGGAAGAGCGACGGGCTGACGATTGAAGGCGTGCTGCTGAAACCGGTCAATTACCAGGAGGGCAAACGCTATCCGCTCCTCGTGGTGGCGCACGGCGGACCATCGGGCGCATTCGTCGACAATTACCGCGTCGGCTACGGCGACGGCAGCCAGAACTGGGCGGGCGAAGGCTGGGCCGTGCTGTATCCGAACCCGCGCGGCAGCACGAACTACGGAGAGAAATTCGAGCAGGCGAACATGCAGGACTGGGGCGGCGGCGATTATCGCGACATCATGACCGGCGTCGACGCCGTGATTGCGAAAGGCATCGCCGATCCGGAGAAGCTCGCGTTCCAGGGATGGAGTTACGGCGGCTACATGACGTGCTGGGTCGTCTCCCAGACGACGAGGTTCAAGGCGGCGATGATGGGCGCCGGCCTGACGAGCCTGGTCAGCATGTACGGCACCAACGACATCCCCAACGTCATGATTCCGTACTTCGGCGGCACGCCGTCGAAGGAGACGAATCCTCTGTACATGGAGCGGTCGGGCATCACCTACGCCGATCGGGTTACGACGCCGCTGCTCATCCTCCATGGCGCGAGCGATGCGCGCGTGCCGATCGGCCAGCCGATGGAGTTCTATCGCGCGCTCAAGGACCGCGGCAAGACCGTGGAGCTCGTCTTCTATCCCCGCGAGGGCCACGGGTTCCAGGAGTACTACCACCAGCTCGATCGGATGCAGCGGCAGCACGACTGGATTGCGCGCTACACACTCGGCGCGGGCGCAAAGAAGTCCACCGAGCAGTGATCGGTACCAACACCAACGAGCAACTGACGACGCTCTTCGCGCTCGGGCGCGAAGTGGCGTCGGTGCTCGATCTCAACGAGCTGCTGCAGAAGATCCCGCAGCTGATCGCGCGGCTCACCAACTTTCACGCGTTCGCCGTCTATCTGCTCGATTCGAAGCGCGACGAGCTGTCGGTGGCCTACTCGGTCGGCTATCCCGAGGAGGTGTCGCGGACGCTTCGGCTGAAGGTCGGTCACGGCCTTGTCGGCGCGGCGGTGGCGGCCGGCCAGCCGATTCTCGTCAACGACGTGCACGCCGACCCGCGCTACGTCGAGGCGGTGCCGGGCTCGAGCTCCGAGCTCGTCGTGCCGCTCCGCCGGAAGGGGCGCGTGATCGGCGCGCTCAACCTGCTCAGTGATACGCCGGGCCAGTTCACGGAAGAAGACGAAGCGATGCTGCGGCAGTTCGCCGCGCATGTGGCGGTCGCCATCGAAAACGCCAGGCTCTTCGAGCACGAGCGCGAGTACGCGAGCACGTTGGAAGCGCTGTCGGAAATCGGCCGGGAGTTCGGCGCCATTCTGCAGCTCGACGAGCTGCTCACGCGCATCGCGAACCTCACGCGCCGCGTGATCGATTACCGGACCTTCGGCATTCTCCTCTTGAACGACGAGACCGGCGAGCTGGAGATGAAGGTGGCCGTCCGGTACGGCGACAAGGTGCAGATGCCCCGCGTCAAGCTGGGCACCGGCCTCGTCGGCTACGCCGCGCTGCACAAGGCGGCGGTGCTCGTGCCGGACGTGGCGGCGGATCCGCGCTACATCAAAGTGGTGGACGACGCGCGGTCCGAGCTGGTGATCCCGCTGTTGCTGCAGGACCGCTGCATCGGGGTATTCGATCTCGAGAGCCCGGAGCTCGATGCGTTCTCGAAGAGCCACGTGGAGATCCTGACGCTGCTGGCGAGCCAGGCCGCCGTCGCGATCGAAAACGCGCGGCTGTACGAAACGATCCGCGCGAACGAGGATCGGCTCGAGAAGGAAATCCGCTTCGCGCAGCGGGTGCAGGCGGCGCTGCTCCCGACGGAATTGCCGAAGCGCATGAAGTCGGTGGATGTGGCGGCGCGGTTTGCCGCCGCGCGCGGACTCGGCGGCGATCTCTACGACTTTCTCGCGCCCGAGCCGAACAGTCTTGTCGTCGCTGTCGGCGACGTCTCGGGCAAGGGCGTGCCGGCCGCGTTGTACAGCGCGTTCGCCGGCGAGCTGATTCGATCGCGCACCTTCCGCCGCCGCTACGCGCCGGATCGCTTCAGCCCCGCCGGAGTGCTGGCATCGACGAACACGATTCTGCACGAACGGCAGCTGGAGGAGTACTACTGCACGCTCTGTTACTCGCTGTTCGATTTGAAGCGGCGGGTGGTCACACTCGCGAATTCGGGACTGCCGTATCCGATTCGGTGCAGCGGCGATACCGTCGCCCAAATCGAACTGCCCGGAGTGCCGCTGGGATCGTTCGCCGGCTCGGTCTACGACGAGGTCAGCTTCGATCTGTCTGCCGGCAACGTGTTCGTCTTCTGCTCGGACGGTGTGTTCGAAGCCAACGACGCGCTCGGCCGCGAGTTCGGGGCGGAGCGGCTGCTCGAAGTGGTCACCGCCATGCGGCAGCAACCGGCGCGCGTCCTCGTCGACGCCATCTTTGCGGCCGTCCAGGATTTCCGCGGCGACACGCCGCCGAACGACGATATGACGGCCGTCGCCGTCAGGATCACGAGTTAAAAGCTGTTGCTCGGCGTTCGAACGAACGACGAACGTCGAACGAAGAACGCCGAACCTCTTCAGCGCTTCACATAAAGAGCGTCTTCGCGGATGTGCAGGCCGAGCGGCCGTCCGCCGAGCACCGCGAGGTCCTCCACGCGGCCCCGGACGCGAACACGTTCGCCCCTTGCCGGCATGCGGGTCGCCTGAGATACGACCGTCACTTCACCCGTTCCATCGTCCACTTTGTACAGACGGAAGGGAACGAGCGGCAATCCCCACGAGCTCGTCACAACGCCACTCACACTCACCGTGCGATCCTGATAACGGCCGGGGTGACGCTGGAGATCGGAGATGTTCGGATTCCGCAGCGAGAGTGCGCAAGCCGACGAGAGTCCCACAAGAGCTGTGACAGCGATGAGCCGTTTGAGATGTGACCTCATGGCTGGGTTCCTCTGTAGGGCCGCGCCGAATCGGTGAGGAACAGCACGGGATGCGGCGATGCCAGCGCCTGCCTGAAGTTACGCACCCCGTTGATCCGACGCGACCTGCATGAGGTCACATCAAATCGCGTGCCCGGCGGACATGCAAAAAAATAAAGGGAAATGGCGGCCTGCCGCCGTCGCCCGTCCTGTCGCGGAGACGAACCGATGACCTCCGTAGGGGCCGACTCGGCCCCTACTTCGTTATCTTGCGGAGCGTCGCGCGCGCCGTCCCGGCAGGCCGATCCGCGACGCTGACGACGGCTTGAATCAGGTAGTCGCCTGGCTGCAGACCGTCCAGCGGAATCATGGCGGTAGCGATGCGCCGGTCCTCGTCGCTCGTCTGCGTGATCCTGAGCGGCAGCGTCCCCACGGGCACGCCGTCGGCGGCGGCGACTTCGAGCGCGGCGGACAGCGACCCGGCTTTGGGACTGCCATAGATCTCGAAGTAGACGACGGCGGCGGCTTCGTCGCGGAAATGCAGCGCTGGTGCGAACTGGCCGTCGCGAACGCCGCCAAGCGCCATGGTACTGAGCTTCAGCGGTCCGGCTTCAATGAGACGCGCCTCGAACTCGTAGTCGGCCGCGCCCGTGCGACCCGCACTGTCGACGGCCGCCACGCGCAACCGGTATGAAGCCGGCGCAGCGGTGAGCGCGGCGACGAGCGGCCGTGTCTTCACCTCTCCGGCTTCGGCCGTCCACTGTCCGGTCAGCCTGCCTTTGGCGTCCACCAGTCCGACACTCGCCGAGACGAGAGTGGCCGACGGGTCGAACGGCTCGGCAATCGCGACGATCTTCAACCTCGCGTCGCTTGTGCCGCGCGAGGCGTACGCCACGACCTGCATCGGCAGATCGCGGTAGGCGGCGCCATCGCGGAGCATCTCTTTCGCGTTCGCGCGACCGGCTTTCGAATTGGGCTTGGGGATGAAGAAGCTGGACCGGGCGCGAATCTTCACGTTGTCGCGCGCGAGCTTCAGCTCGATGCGATGGCTGGCGCCGTTGCGCTCGGACGCCTCGGGCTCGAACGCCAACAAGTAATAGCCGGCGCTTTCCCGCGCGACTCGCTTGAACGCTTCGTCGCCGGTCATCAGCGGCAGTACTTCGCCGCCGGTGACGCCCGCCACGCTTTCGAGGCCGGCATAATCGATGGACGACGTTGACGGGTCGCTGCGCAGCACTTCGGACTGGATCACGTAGAGCTGCACGCGCGCCTGCGCCGCGGCGATCCCGACGGCATTGAAGTAGTCCGGCTTGATGTCGCACACGGCGGCGGGCGGCGCGCCGAGCGGCGGCGCATTGCGCGCCGTGTTGAACACGGCGAAGTCCTGCTTCGGCGAAAGTACCCCGGACGAGATGAGCACAACCGTCTTCGGCCCATCAATCAGCGCCAGCGGCTCGAGCAACTGCCTCAGGGCGAAGAGCGTCTCCCGCGACCGGCAGGTCTTCTCGTCGGTCGTCTGCGTCTGCGGCGCGTGGCCGGTGACCTTGAGCACCGCCTCCCTCAACACGTTCATGTCGCGTGTGAGCCCGACTTCGATCGGGCTGCGGGGCAGCGTGACCATACCCACGCGATCCGTGGCCGTGAGCTTCGTGAGGAAGCGGTTGATGCCCGATCGAATCGGCTCTTCCTGTCCCGGGTGAATCGAGTCGCGATCGATCGCCAGGACAAGGGAGCGCCCCGCGTCGGCGAGACGGTTGCTGCCGTACGGCGCGGGCAGCGGCGCGTCGGGAATCACGCCTTCGTCGCGCGCGCGCGCCAGTTCGACGAACTGCAGCGTGCGCACGTCGCGGGCACGGCCGTCGACCTTCAGCGTCACCTCCGCGGGCGTGAGATCGCGGACGCTCGCTCCGTCCTTTGTCAGTGCCAGAAAGTCCACGGCGACGAGATCGACAGCCGCGCGAAATGCCGGTTGCTGATCGGCCGTGCCCGCCGCAGCGGTCAGGAGGAGCGAGACGAGGACGAGCGAGGCGTGACGGCAAGCGGTGTCGGACGGACGCACGCGGAGAGCATACGTCAGCTGTTCCTGGGCTGCGTCCCTCCTCCGTCCTGCTCCGTCCCCGGTCTGACCCGATTCGCAAGAGGGACGCAGGAGGGACGGAGCAGGGACGCAGAGAAGTCAACGCCGAGAAGTCAAACGGACGCGCGACTTCTGAAGCGCAGCGGAAACGGGTCGACATCGTCCGCTTTTCCGCGACCAGGATTTTGGAGATCGCCAGGAATTGCGCCGAAAAGATGCGTTTTCCTGTTGACGTTGGCGTTAACTCCCGGTAATTTCGGCGCATCATTTGTCAGCCCTTATAAATCGTTTGAGGGGGATTCGATGAGATTTCCGTTTGTCCGTAGTGTCCTCGCCGCACTGCTCATCACGGCCGTCGCCACCGCGATGGCCTACGCGCAAGGCAGCTTCTTCACCTCTCTGTCGGGAACCGTCGTCGACAATTCGGGCGGCGTCATTCCGGGAGCGGACGTCAAGATCAAGAACAACGACACCGGCGCGGAATTCAACACCGTCACCGCCTCCGACGGCGGGTTCAACGTGCCATCCATGCCGGGCGGCAACTACTCAGTGACTGTTTCTCTGCAGGGGTTCAAGACCGCCGTCCTCTCCAAGGTCACGCTGCAGGCCGCCATTCCGGCCAGTGTGAAAGTGATCCTGCAACTCGGCGCGATCGAGGAAAGCATCACGGTGATCGCCGAAAGCGCGTCGATCGTCCAGACAGCGACACCTTCGATCTCGACCAACATGACGTCGAAGCAGATCTTGAGCCTGCCGCTCAGCAGCCGCAACGCGCTCGACGCGATTACCTCGCTCCCGGGGTTCAATACGTCAGGCGCCGCCCGCGGCTCGACGATCAGCGGCCTGCCGCGCGCGTCGATCAACATCACGCTCGACGGCATGAGCGTCCAGGACAACTACCTGAAAGACACGGACGGATACTTCGCGCGCCTGAGCCCGCGGCTCGACGCAGTCGAAGAGGTCACAGTGACGACGGCCGGCGGAACGGCGGATACGACGGCGGGCGGCTCCGCGCAAATCAAGTTCGTCACGCGGATGGGGACGAACAAGCTCACCGGCAGCGTCTACGAGTACTACCAGAACGACAAGTTCAACGCGAACACCTGGTTCAATAACCGTGACCTGCCGGCGGAGCCCGACACGGGCAAGGCGGCCAAGGCCAAAATCAATCTCAAACAGACGGGCGGACGCGTCGGCGGCCCGATCATGATTCCGGGTCTGTTCGACGGGCACGACAAAGGTTTCTTCTTCTTCAACTACGAGCAGTCGTCGTCACCCGGCGGCAGCACGCTGAACCGCACCGTCCTGAGCCCGGCGTCGCTCGCCGGCAACTTCACCTATCTCGTCGGTGGCGCGGTTCGTTCAGTGAACCTCCTCCAGCTCGCGGCTGCCAGCGGTCAGACGTCCACTACGGATCCGCAGGTGATGGCGATCTTGAATGCCATCCAGAAGTCGACGACGACTGCGGGCGCGCTGTCCGACCTGGGCAACCCGATGGTGCAGCGCTACACCTGGCAGACACCGACGAAGAACTTCAATCCCTACCCGACCGGGCGTGTGGACTTCAACCTCACGCAGAAGCATCGCCTCACCGGCTCGTTCAACTACCAGCACATCAACTCGACGCCGGACACGACCAACGACGCGCAGCCGTCGTTCCCCGGGTTCACGAACACCGGCAGTCAGCAGTCCACGCGCTGGACCACGTCCGAATCGCTGCGGTCCACGCTGACGGCCGACATGGTGAACGAGTTCCGTGTGGGCGCGACGGGCGGCGCCACGTATTTCTCGCCGGAAATCGAGAAGGCCATGTTCAGCGGCGCGGTTCCGGACATGTACGGGATGGCGTTCGACATGGGTGGCACGACCGCCAACCCGGGATGCTGCGGATCCGGCTCGTTGTTGACCAACGCGTACGAAGCGCGGACGAATTCCGCTCGTGAAGCGTCCACGAAGGTCGTGGAAGACACGCTCACGTTGATCAAGGGCAAGCACACGGTCACCACCGGCATGAACTTCCTGCAGGCCGACGTGTGGCTCGCCAACCAGGCCTACGCGCCGTCGGTTCGATTCGGCGTCGTCACCGGCGACCCGGCCGAGGCGATGTTCACCGCGGCGAACTTCCCGAGCGCGTCCTCAGCGGATCTGACGAACGCGCGCGCGCTCTATGCGCTGCTCACCGGCCGCGTCAGCACGGTCGGCGCGGAAGCGCGCATCAACGAGGCGGGCGACGCGTACGTCCCGTTCGGCCGCTCGCGCGCCGCGGGCCGTCTCCGCGAGCTCGACTTGTTCGCGTCCGATTCATGGCGCCTCAAGCCAAACGTAACGTTGACGTACGGCTTGCGGTACATCCTGCAGAATCCGTTTTACGCCGTGAACAACAGCTTGACCATGGTCACGCCTGAGGGCGTGTGGGGCACGTCGGGGGTCGGGGCACTCTTCTCTCCCGGGGCGAAAGGCGGGAGTAAGTCGGTGTACGAGCGGTACCCGGCCAACACCTACGCGTACAATACGGATCGCAACAACTTCGCGCCGGCCGTCGGCATCACCTGGTCGCCATCTGAGCACGGCGGAATCCTCGGAAAGATCCTCGGACAGGACGGCGATACCGTCTTCCGGGCGGCCGGGTCGACGAGCTACGAGCGCGTCGGGATGACTAATTTCATCGGTGGTACGACATCCGCGACGTTCGCCGGCAATCAAGGTCTTCAGCTATCCGCGAACCGGGATCTGAACAGCGGCAACCTCGGCACGCTGCCGCAGTTGCTGCGAAACCCCGGTGCCGCAGCGCAGCCCGTGTTCCCCAGCGCGCCGACGTACCCGATTTCCGTCTCGGTGACGAACAACGTGAACGCGTACGACCCGAACCTGCGGGTTCCGTACGCGCAAACCTGGTCGGCGGGCGTGCAGCGCAGGGTCACGCGCAATTCCGCGATCGAGGTGCGCTACGTCGGCAGCCAGCACCTCCAGAGCATGCAGACCTACAACTACAACGAAACCAACATCGTCGAGAACAACTTCCTGAATGAGTTCAAGCTCGCCCAGGCCAACCTGCAGGCGAACATCAAGGGCGGCAGGGGCAACACGTTCGCCTACACCGGCATCCCTGGTACGGCGCCGCTACCCATCTTCCTGGCGTACTTCGCGGGAGCCGGCGCGGCCAACGCCGCCGATCCGGCGCGCTACACCTCCACGAACTTCACGAGCTCGACGTACGTGAATACGCTGGCGCTCTACGGTCCGAATCCGTTCCTCGCGGCGAGCAGCCTCTTCGGCAACGCCGGGCTGCGGGCCAACGCGATTGCCGCCGGCTTGCCGGCGAACTTCTTCGTCGTCAACCCGGACGTGAACAACGCCAGCTTCGTTACCAACGGCGGCGCTACAAGTGCCAACTCGTTGCAGGCCGAGTTCCGCAAGCGGCTGTCGAGCGGCATTGCGTTCAGCACGAGCTACACGTTCGGGAAAGCCTACACGGAGAACCGCTACTCGGCTCGCAGTCCCCGCGTATCGGTTCTGCAGACGGGCACCGATGGCAACGTCGTGCACGCCGTGAAAGGGAACTGGGTATTCGAGCTGCCCTTCGGACGCGATCGGCGCTGGGGCAGCCACATGAATCCGGTGCTCAACCAGATCGTCGGCGGCTGGGAGTTCGACGGCGTTGCGCGCATTCAGACCGGCGAGCTGCTGGACTTCGGCAACGTCCGCGTGATGGGGATGACGAAGAACGAGTTCCAGAAGGCGATTAACCTCCGCATTGGTCCGGTGGACACCGACGGCAAGAGGTACGTGTACCTCTTGCCGGACGACATCATCCTGAACACGATCAGGGCCTTCAACACGAGCGCGACCGACCCGACCGGGTACGCGGCGGGCGCCGTGCCGACCGGCAGGTACCTCGCGCCGCAGAACAGCATCGATTGCATCGAGACAGCCCCTGGAGGCTGGGGCGGACAGTCGTCCAATGGGACGGGCAACGCGTCGGCGACCAATCTCGTGTCGGGCTTTGGCGCCTGCGGGGGGAACAGCCTGGTCATCACCGGTCCCATGGTCCACGTGTTCGACTTGAGCCTGGTGAAGCAGTTCAACCTTGTCGGCCGGACGAACGCGATGTTTCGCATCGAGGCGCTGAACGCGTTCAATAACCCGTACTTCGTACCGCGCGCGGCTATCGGCACGACCGACAGCAGTTACCGGTTGACGTCGCAGACCGGCTTCCCGCCGCGCGTCATCCAGCTGGTGTTCCGGCTGAATTTCTGAGGTTCGTCTCTCGTTGAGTCGGAGGGTCTGCCGGAGCGAGGCGGGTGACCCAAGCGAGTCGAAGGGCGGGGCGCAAACTGCGGTTGGGGTCTGACCCTATCGGGGCTCTCGATACGGTTGTCGGCTTCGATACAATTGCAGGCGCACGTCGATCTGCGATTCCAAATCCGTGCGGCCTGCGTTGCGCGCGCGCGCGAGTGCCCGTTCTGCCGCCGCGATCGCTTCGGTGAACTGTCCATTCTCGGCATAGGCGGCGGCGAGCGTGTCGAGAACGTTGGCGGGCGTATCCGCTGACCCTTGCGCGGCCCGTCTCGCCAGATCCACGGCGGTCTTTCCGTCCCTGATGCCATCAACGGGCGCCGTAGCCAGAACCCAGGCAAGGCCCTCGAGCACATCCGCGTCGTCGGGGTTCGACGCCAACGCTCTTCGAAACGCGCGGACCGCGTCCGCGAAACGGCCGACACTTCCCAGCGCCTCGGCGTAATTGCGCCAGATCTCCGTTCTATCTGGTGCAAGGGCGACCGCTCGCTCGAAGAGCGGCAGCGCGTCCTGCGAGCGTCCTTGAACCACGTTGGCAACGGCCAGGTTGGCGTACGCGTCGGGATAGTCGGGCTTGAGGCGAATGGCGTCGCGCAGCAGAGGCTCGGCTTCCGACGTCCGTCCCTGTTCGATCAACACAGACGCAAGATTGCTTCGTGCCCGCGCGCTTGTCGGACGTGCTTCGACCGTCTGCGCGTACAGACGCTCCTGGCTGGAATAGTCGGCGTTCCGAACGCGCGTCAGCGTGCCCAGCATCAGGGCGAGGACAGCGGCAATCGCGACCACCGCGATGCGAGCTCTCGGATGGTTGTAGGGCGCGGCCTTCAGGCCGTGCCGTTCGGACCGGTCAGAGGTCCGATCCCTACAAACGAAGATGGCGCCGAGAGCGGTGAAAGCGATCAGCGACATGAGCGGCACGTACATGCGGTGGTCGGCGGCAACCTCGGTGACAATGGGGACGACGCTCGACGTGGGAGCAAGGATGAGAAAGAACCACACCCCCGCGAACGACCAGGCTTTCCGCCGCCGCACCCCCCAGAGCGTCGCGGCGACGAGTGCGATCACGATCAGGCCAGGGACGCGCGCCTCTCGCAACGACGAGGCAATCGGCCACTCGTAATCGACGCTCAACGGCCACGGCAGGAAGGCCAGACGCAGATAATGCGCGATCACGCCAGCCTGTGTGACGAGGTAGGCCCACGCCGACACACCCTCGAGCCCGAATCCAACGGATGCAGCACGCGGCGCCGAGGCGATGATGACGGCGAGCACGACCCATGTCGCCGCGAGACCCGCGTAGAGCGGCCAGCGGCGAACAAGGATCGTGCGCCACGGAGCGTCGAGCATCAGGAAGTCCCATGCCATCACCATGACGGGTGCGGTGACGAACGTCTCTTTCGTGCCCATCCCGAGCACACAAAAGACGATGGCCGCAACAACCCAGTAATTGATCGTTCGACGTTCGTGGTTCGTGGTTCGACGTTCATGGTTCGACGTTCGTGGTTCGTGGAACGGCGAACGTAGAACGGCGAACGCCGAAGGTTCCTGGGCGCGGATCGCGCAGTACAGCGTCAGCAGATACCACAACCCCATCAACGCTTCTGTACGCTGGACGATGTAGGTCACCGCGGCCGTGGTCAGCGGATGCACGACCCATATCGTCGCGACCGCGAGCGCAACAACGTCCGCCTGGCTGCCGAACGGTGACGCGAGGGCAGCTGCGCGCAGGGTTCGGCGGGCAACACCGAACAGCGCAAGGGCCGTGAAGACGTGGATGCAGACATTCGTTGCGTGATAGCTCCACAGATTCCTCTGAAACCGATCGATCGTCGTGCCATCCGCGCGCGGTCCCGCCGTGAAAACATCTCGCGCGTCCGCCGGCGCAAGCAAGTACGTCAGCGCGAACGACAGGCTGGCGATCGGCCGTCCGGCCAGCGCCGTATTGCGCGGCGCCCTCATCGCATCGGTCAGCGGCCACGGCGTCCTGATGAAACGGTTGGCGACAATCGCCGTCCTGTCGTCGAACACGAAGACGCCGCTGAAGCTGTTGGCAAACGCCGCCACTCCCGCAATTGCAATTACGGCAGCGCCGAGCCAGGTTGGAATGGTTGTTGACGGCTGTGATGGATGGTGCGTTCGGCTGGTCTGAATTCGTCTTTTTGGACGGGCCGCCGTCATCGAGCCGACTATAGCAAAGAAAAAATGGGCGTCTGCGTGGCGACATGACAGAATGCGCCAGAGTTCCACCGGTTCGTACGACCTGTAAGACTTTGCAAGTTTCGTTGGATGGGTAGAGGAGGCTTCATGAAGCGCGCGTCCCGTGCAGTTGCGGCGTGTGTGTTTGTCGCCCTGGCAGCCGTCAGCTACGCCGGCCAGGGCGGCACGACCTCGACGATCGCCGGCCTCGTGGTGGATCCGAGCGGCGGGGTCATTCCGGGTGCGGCAGTCGTCGCCAAACATGTCGCCACCGGCGTCGCCACCGAGACGGTGTCGAATGCCGAGGGTCTCTTCTCGTTCCCAGGTTTGAACATCGGCACGTACACCGTGACGGTCTCGCTCCAGGGCTTCAAGACCTTCGTGGCGAGCGATGTTGTGCTCACCTCCGGCGCTGGCGCCAGCGTGCGCGCGACGCTCGAAGTCGGCGGGTTGTCCGAACAGGTCACGGTCACCTCGACGTCGGAAATCGTCCAGACGCAGTCGTCGACCGTGTCGACGACCATCAACACCAATCAGATCACCAAGCTGCCGATCACGAGCCGCAGCGCCATGGATTTCGTGAACATGCTGCCGGGCGTCTCGACGCCCGCGGGCAATCGCGACGCGACCATCAACGGCCTGCCGCGCGGCACCATCAACATCACGCTCGACGGCGTGAACGTTCAGGACAACACGCTGCGGTCGACCGACGGCTTCTTCGCCATTGTCAGTCCGCGGCTGGACGCCATCGAAGAAGTGTCGGTGACGACGGCGTCGCAGGGCGCGGGGGATACGGGGCAGGGCGCCGTGCAGGTGAAGTTCGTCACGCGGTCAGGTACCAACAACTTCAACGGCAGCGGCTACTACTACTACCGCAGCGACAAGCTGAACGCGAACACCTGGTTCAACAACCGCAACGCCGTGGACAAGGCAAAGCTGAAACAGAACCAGGACGGCTTTCGTGTGGGCGGACCGATTGTCGTGCCCGGCCTGTTCGACGGCCACAACCGGGCATTCTTCTTCATGAACTACGAGCAAGTCACCCAGCCAAGCGACACGACGCGGAACCGCACGATTCTGAATCCTTCGGCGCTGGCCGGCAATTTCAGCTACGTCGCGAGCGGTGTCACGCAAACGGTGAACGTCCTGGATCTTGCGGCGCGCAGCGGTCAGATCGCGACGCCGGATCCGATGATCGGAAAGCTCCTTCAACAGATTCGAAGCGTCACCAGTGGCGGATCGCTTCAGGCCATCGATCCGAATTTGGACCGGTTCTCGTTCAACGTTCCGGTGCAGTCGGCGCGGCATTACCCGACGTTCCGCCTCGACTACAACGTGACGGACAGGCACCGCGCGTCGTTCGCCTACAACTATCAGAAGTTCACGGATTATCCAGACACGCTGAACAACCACGACCCGAGTTTTCCAGGATTTCCGGTCGCAGCCGGGCAGGCGTCGATCCGGCTCGGCTGGAGCAGCTCGATGCGTTCGACGATTAGTTCGAACAAAGTGAACGAGGCGAGGCTCGGGTACAGCGGTGCGCCGGTCAGGTTCTTCGACGAATACAACAAGGACATGTTCACCAGCAGCGCCCTCGACCAGGGCGGGTTCTCGCTGCGGTTCCCGACCATCAACAGCGCGCTCACGAGTCCCGGTCCCGCACCGGCGCCGCAGTCGCGCAACGCCAACAGTCTGCTGGTCGAAGACACGCTGACATGGCTGAAGGGCACCCACAGCGTCAGCATGGGCGGCTCGTTCACGCAGTACGACGTCTGGGCGAAGAATTCCAACCTGGTGCCGCGCGTCAACTTCGACACCATCACGAGCGATCCGGCGAGCGGTCTGTTCAGCGCCGCCAATTTCCCGGGTGCATCCGCGACGAACCTGACAGCGGCGGGGCGGCTCTACGCGCTGTTGACCGGCCGAGTCAGCAGCACGACCGGCGACGCGCGCATCAACGAAGGCACGGGACAGTACGAATTCATGGGCACGGGGCTGCAGCGCGGCCGCCTGCGCGAGGGCGGTGCGTACGTTCAGGATGCGTGGCGGTTCAGGCCGAACGCGACGATCAACGCCGGCGTCCGCTACGACGTTCAGCGGCCGTTCTATCCGCTGAACAGCCTGTATTCATACGCGACGGTCGACGATCTCTGCGGCGTCTCGGGCAAGGCATCGGACAATTCGTGCAATCTGTTCAAGCCGGGCACGCAACCTGGTGCTCCGACGACGTTCAAGCAGTTGGAGGCGGGCACGAAGGCGTACAACGTGGACTACAACAACGTCTCGCCGAGCATCGGCATCGCTTGGACGCCGGACCGGAAACCCGGCCTCCTCGGGTCTCTGATGGGCACCGATGGCGACTTCGTGATTCGTGCTGGATACACGCGGTCGTTCAGCCGCCCGGGCATGAACGATTTCACCGGCGTGTTCAACGCGAATCCCGGTATTACCATCCCAGCGAATCGCGAAGAAGGACAGGGCAACCTCGGCCCATTGCCGCTCCTGCTGCGGGACACGGCGCGACTCGGGCCGCCGTCGTTTCCGAGCAAGCCAACCTACCCGATGAGCGATGTCGTCACAGAGGACGTGAGGGCCTTCGATCCGAACATCCAGGTGCCGTACGCCGATTCCTGGTCGGTCGGCGTGCAGCGCAGCATCGGCAGGAACATGGGTCTCGAGGTCCGGTACGTCGGCACGCGCGGCCGCGACCAGTGGCGGACCCAGAGCAACGCGGGCGTGAACGAGATCGGGAACATCAACTTCAACGAGTTCGACATCTTCGAGAACGGTTTCATCGATGAGTTCCGGCGAGCGCAGGCCAACCTGCAGGCCAACATCGCCGCCGGCCGCGGGAGCACGTTCGCGTACACAGGCGCGCCAGGAACGGCGCCATTGCCCGTGTTCCTCGGCTTCTTCAACGGACAGCCGGCGTCGGCCGCGGGGAACAGCGCGGCGTACGCCGGAGCGAATTGGCAGAACCAGAACTTCCTGAATTTCCTGGCGATTCGCAATCCGAATCCGTTCGGCTTCGCTCCGCTCCTTCCGAACGGCAACAACAACGCGAACGGTCTGTTGAACAACGCGACGTTCCGCACCAACGCGGCGAACGCCGGAATCCCTGCCAACTACTTCATCGTCAACCCGAACCTGATCGGCGGTGCGCTCCTCACCACCAACATCGGAAAGACCAAGTACGACTCGCTGCAGATCGAGCTGCGCCGACGCGCTTTCCAAGGGCTGCAGTTCCAGACCAGTTACGTCTTCGGCCACGCGTTCGTGTCGAACTGGGAGACGTTCCGACAGGATAAGTTCTGGATTCGTGACGCCGGCACTCCGGGCGACTTGACGCACCAGTTCAAGGCGAACCTCGTCTACGATCTGCCGTTCGGCGAAGGGCGGCGATGGGGCGGCAAGTCAAATGGCGTCGTCGACCGCGTCCTGGGCGGATGGCAGGCAGGCCTCGCGGCGAGGATTCAAAGCGGCCGCCTCATCGACCTGGGCAACGTGCGGCTCGTCGGGATGACGACGAGCGACGTCGAGAAGATTTTCAAGCTGCGGTTCGACGATGTGGGACGCAAGGTGTGGATGCTGCCGCAGGACGTGATCGATCAGACGATCAACGCGTTCAGCGTCAGCGCCACGTCGCCCACCGGCTATGCGGGCGCCGCGCCGACAGGCCGCTACTTCGCGCCCGCGAACGGGCCGGACTGTATCGAGGTGGACAACGGAGCTCAGTACGGCGCCTGTGCGGCACGATCCGTGGTCGTTCCCGGCCCGATGTTTCGCCAGTTCGATCTCCGGCTGTCGAAGCGGACGAAAGTGGTCGGGCACACCGATGCCGAATTCGCGATCGAGGCGCTGAACGTCTTCAACCAGGCGAACTTCGTTCCGGTCGGTGGCATCGGCAGTACGCTCGCCGATTACGAGGTGACGGCGCTCACCGGCACGAACACGAGCCGCGTCGTTCAGCTCGTGTGGCGGGTTAATTGGTGATCAGAACAGGGATTAGGGGTTAGGGCTTAGGGGTTAGCAAATCCCGAATCCCTAACCGACGGCGAGTCTCGTCAGTACATGCCGAGGTATCGATCGATTTCCCACGGCGAGACGTGCTTGATGTAGTCGAGCCATTCTTCACGCTTGGCGGCCACGAAATGCTCGAACAGGTGGTCGCCAAGTGTTTCCCTGATCAGGACGTCCTTCTCGAGCTCGTCCAGCGCTTCGTTCAGATTCCCCGGCAGCTCGTCGATCCGCAGGTGACGCCGCTCACGATGGCTCATCTGGTAGATGTTCTTGTTGATTGGTGGTCCCGGGTCGACCTTCTTTTCGATCCCATCCAGGCCTGACCGCAGCATCACCGCCAGCGCGAGATAGGGATTGCACGAGGGGTCGGGCATCCGCAGCTCGATGCGCGTGCCCCTGCCGCGCGTGGCCGGCACACGCACCAGTGGACTGCGATTCTTTTCCGACCAGGCGATGTTGGTCGGCGCTTCGTAGCCCGGAACCAGCCGCTTGTACGAGTTCACGAGCGGATTCGTGATTGCGCAGAAGCCTTTTGCGTGGCGCAGGATGCCGCCGATGTAGTTGAGACAGGTCTGGCTCAGCTGCCACTGCGCCTTTCCGTCGTAGAAGATGTTCGTGCCGCCCGAGAACAGCGACATGTGCGTGTGCATGCCCGATCCGTTGATGCCGTAGATTGGCTTGGGCATGAACGTCGCGTGCAGGCCGTTCCTGGTGGCGACGTTCTTCACCACGAACCGGAACGTGCTGATGTTGTCGGCCGTCGTCAGCACATCGTCGTAGCGGAAGTCGATTTCGTGCTGACCGGGCGCGACCTCGTGATGCGCCGCCTCGACGTGAAAGCCCATGGCCTCGAGCGCGAGGACGATTTCGCGGCGCACATCTTCGCCCATGTCGACCGGGCTGAGGTCGAAGTAGCTCGCCGCGTCGTGCGTCTCGGTCGTCGCGATGCCGTCTTTCGTCTGAAACAGGAAGAACTCGGCCTCGGGCCCAGCGTTCATCGCGTAACCCTTCGAGGCCGCCAGCGCGATCACCTTCTTGAGGCAGGCGCGGGGGTCGCCGGTGAACGGGTGGCCGTCGGGCGTATAGATGTCGCAGATCATCCGCGCGACTTTTTCGCCTGCCGTCCCGGGCCAGGGAAACACGCGGAAGGTCGCGAGATCGGGGCGCAGGTACATGTCCGATTCCTCGATGCGGACGAAGCCCTCGATCGAGGAGCCGTCGAACATGATCTTGCCGTCGAGCGCTTCTTCGAACTGCCGGTCGGGAATCTCGACGTTCTTGATCGTGCCCAGGATGTCGGTGAACTGCAGGCGCATGAACTTGACCTTCTCGCGCTCGGTGCGCTCGAGGATTTGCGCCTTTGTGTCGCGGGCGGACGTCTGTTTGGCCATGATTGAAGCTAGGCGATTGTAGCCAACTTTTCGCACCGGACTCTCGTCTGAAACCGATGATAGGGAGGCAAGGGATGAAATTGCTCAAGATCACGGGCGTTTTCGTGGCATTGGCCGGCGTCGCGGTGCTGGCGTTGGTCGCGGCACCCTTCGACTCGCGTGCGCTCGCGCAGGGCAGGCCGGAGCGGGACCTTCCCGAGCGTCGGGGTGGCGCGCTGACCGTCCTGGCGGGGAGGGGCGCAGAGATTGGGATCAGTATTGCGGACGGGTCGAACGGCGTGGTGGTCGAAGAGGTTCGGCCCGACAGTCCGGCCGAGAAAGCGGGCCTGAAGCGGTCGGATGTCATCGTCGAGTTCGACGGCGAGCGAGTCCGGAGCGCGCGCCAATTTGGACGCCTTGTTCAGGAGACGCCGCTGGGCCGGACGGTCAAGGCGACCATCACCCGCGACGGTCAGAAGAAGGATGTCCAGATCACGCCCACTGAGGGGGTGGGCGCGAGCGTCCTGATGGACGGCGACCGCTTTCGCTTCGATGGCGATCGGTTCCGTGGGCGTATGGGCGACCTTGGCGGACTCGCAGGGCGCCTGGCGCCGTTCGACTTCAACTTCGAGTTCGACATGCCGAACGCGCTGTCGGGCCGGCGTCTCGGCGTCACCGTGGACGAGCTGACCCACCAACTGGCGGATTATTTCGGCGCGAAGAATGGCGTGCTCGTCACCTCGGTCACCGACGGATCGGCCGCGGCGCGTGCCGGGCTGAAAGCCGGCGACGTAATTACATCCATCAACGGCGGCCGCGTGGCGTCTCGCGAGGACCTCGTGCGCGCGCTGCGCGATGCCGACAACGGGGACGTCACGATCGGGATCGTGCGCGACAGGAAGGAAAGCACGTTGAAGGCGAAGATCGAGCCCCCGGCGCGGCGAACACCGCGCGGCCGCCCCGCATAACGTACATGGAACGCGGAGCACGCTGAGCACGCCGAAAAGATTAGAAATGCCTTTCCGCGAGCTCTGCGAGCTCTGCGTTCTAAGGTGAATCAGCCCTGCGCGGCGGCTCGGGGCTCGTCGGCCGCGTCGGCTCGAGGCGCGTCCGACAGGACCGTCGCAAGGTGCGAGGCGACGATTGCAGTGACCGACTGAATGCTTTCGGACGTTTCCGTCCCGCGGAACTCGGCCGAGAGCGCGCCGATGCAGCCGTCGGGAACGAGGATCGGCGCCACGATGGCGCCGCTGGAGCCTGGCGAAGACACGACGATTTGGAGCTTGCCGCTCCGATACGCCGCAGCGGCTGCGTTGCCAGCCGCCCTCGGGACGGGTGCCATCCGCGCCATCGTCTCGTCACTGTAGCCGTGGGCCAGGACCGGCCGCAGATCGGCGCCATTCAGGCTTCCCATCCACACGACTAGGCCACTCGCGTCCATCACTTTTGCGGCGCGGCGGAGCAATAGCGTCAGATCGTTGACGTCGCGGAGGCGTCCGAAATCGGTCGCGAGCTCGGCCGCGGCCTTCAAAAGGCCGCCGTGCACAGTCGCCGCGGCGTTCCGTGGAACGGCAGCCTGGGCGGCCGGCGCCGAAGCTACAGAGACGGCGGGAGCGGCGGACGAGGTCTTGACCGCGACAGCTTCGGCCGGTGCGGCGGTTGGGCGGGCCGGAACCAACAGCATGACCATCAGCGCGGCGAACGCGGCGGCGCCTCCGATGGCCAAGGCCTCCTGCTTCCGAACCGCCGCGTCCTTGGCGTCCAGCGCCTGGTGCTCCGCCTGACGCGCCGTCTCGACAAGGCGCCCGGCCGTGGCGGCTGTCTGTCCGCCTTCGGTAAAGATGACGTCGCCGGCCATCAACTGCTGACCCGACTTCATGTAATCGCGTGCGCGTTTGTCGATGTCGCCGAAGGCGACGAAGGCCGCCGCCGCCTCGTCGAGCGCGGCGCGGGTGTTTGAGTCCGTTGCGGTCGCGCGGAGCTCACCAATCGACGTCGTCACCGCATCGATCGTCGCGGCCACCTTCGGCATCCAGAAGGTGACGGCCTGGCCCTCGGCCACGTACGCCTGCTGCGCCGCCCGCGCATCACTGAGCGCGTCAGCCGTTTCGCGCGCACGGACGTCGAACGTGCGCAACGCCGACGCGACGGTGGCCACCTGTTGTTCGGAGCGGAAAAGGAAGAAAGCGGCCGCGCCCAGCGCGATCCAGGCCATCGCGCCACAGATCAGTCGAGACGCTCGTGATCGCATTTTCGAGGCGGAGCCAGAGTATCATAACCGTCCTGAGAATTGGCGGTCACGACAGGAGGTGGCATGCGAATGCGACGCGTTCTTGTCGGCGGGTTTTTCATCCTGAGCATTCTGACGAGTGCGTCGATCGGCGCGCAGGACCCGTCCGACGAAGTACGAACCGGCACGATGCGTCCGGTCATTCGCGGGCGAATGCACGCCGCAGCCTCGATGAAACCCGAGGCGACGCGCGCGGCCGAACGCATTCTGCAGGCCGGCGGCAACGCCTTCGACGCGGCCGTCGCGGGCCAGGCCGTACTTGGCATCGTCGACGCGGCTTCGAACGGCGTCGGCAGCGACGCGGTCATCCTCGTGTACGACGCGAAAGCGAAGACCGTCGTGTCGATCAATGCCGAAGGGACCGCCCCGCGGCTCGCGACCATCGAGTGGTATCAGAAGAACCTCGACGGCAAGCTGCCGCAGAGCGACACGCTCCTCTCGGGCACGGTCCCCGGCGTCGTCGACGCCTGGTACACGCTGCTCGATCGGTGGGGCACCATGACCTTCGCACAAGTGCTGCAGCCGGCAATCGAGACCGCCGAAAACGGCTTCGCGATTGGCGAGCGGATGGCCGGCGCCATCGCCGGTTCGCGAAAGCTCAAGAAGTATCCGACCAGCGTCAAGGTGTACTTCCCGGACGGCGCGGCCCCGAAAGCCGGCGACATCTTCAGGAACCCCGACTTGGCGCGCACACTGCGCAAGCTGGTCGAGGCGGAGAAGGAGAACGCAGCCAAAGGACGCCATGAGGCGTTGAAAGCGGCGCGCGATCGCTTCTACAAGGGCGACATCGCCCGGACGATGGCCAGGTTTTCCGAGGAGCAAGGCGGGCTGTTCAGGTACGAGGACTTTGCGTCCTACACCGCCAAGGTTGAGACGCCCGTGTCCACCGACTATCGTGGCTATCGGGTCTACAAGAACCCGTCGGCGAACCAGGGTCCGACCGAGCTCTTCGCGCTGAACATTCTGGAGGGGTACGACCTGAAGGCGCTCCGGCACAACAGCCCGGAGTACATCCACACGAGCATCGAGGCCGTGAAGCTCGCGCTGGCGGATCGCGAAAAGTACCTGGGCGACGCCGATTTCATCCGGATCCCGTACGACGGACTCCTCTCGAAGGAGTACGCGCGCGAGCGCAGAGCGCTGATCGATCCGGCACATGCGTCGTTCGAGATGCGGCCGGGTGTTGCCGAGAAGTTCTCGAAATCGACCGCTCCGCTCGACCGGCCGGTGCACATCAACCTCGAAGGCGAAGCGGACCACGAGGGCGACACCAGCTACCTGGCGGTCGTCGACAAAGATCGCAACATGGTCAGCTTCGAGCCGAGCCTCCACAGCGGCTTTGGCACCGGGGTCGTCATGGCGGATCTCGGGTTCATCTTCAACTGCCGGGGCGACTACTATTCGCTCGTCGCCGGCGAGGCCAACGCCCTGGCGCCCGGCAAGCGGCCGCGCAGCACGCTGCAAAGCACGCTCATCACGAAAGACAGCCAGCCGTTCATGATCGTCGGCAGTCCGGGCGGTGACGATCAGGTCTTCCGCACGCTGCAGACGCTCTTGAACGTCGTCGACTTCGGAATGAACGTGCAGGAAGCCATCGAAGCGCCGCGGTGGGCGACGCGCAGCTTCCCGGCGTCGCCGTTTCCGCACACGATGTACCCGGGCGAGATGTCGGTGGAGCAGCGCGTGCCCGAAGCGGTCCGCAAGGCGCTCGTCGATCGCGGCCATAAACTCCGCGTCGCGGGGCCGTGGACGATGGGATCGCTGGCCGCGATTGTGGTGGATCCGAAGAGCGGTGTTCTGAGCGCGGGGACCGACCCGCGCGTCGATGCGTACGCCATAGCCTGGTGATCGCGGATCGCGGACTGCGGATTGATTGATGATTGCCAAACCGCAATCCGCAATCCGCATCCGCAATGGGAAGGGAGGTCCCGGTGAACACGACGGTCGTTTGCATGGCTGTGATGCTGGTGGGGTTGCCAAGTCAGCGGCCAGCGCCTTCTGCCACGGCACCGGCATCGCTCGATTTCGAGTTTTTCAGGAACAAGATCCAGCCGATCTTTCTCGCCAAACGTCCGGGCCACGCGCGGTGCGTTTCATGTCATGCGTCCGGCACGCCGTTGCGGCTCCAGCCGCTCTCTGCCGGGAGTACGACCTGGAATGAAGAGGAGTCGCGCAAGAACTTCGAGGCGGTCAGGCGCGTGGTCGTGCCCGGCAGCGTTGTGAAGAGCCCACTCCTCATCCACCCGCTTGCCGAACAGGCCGGCGGCGATTTCTATCACAGCGGCGGCAAGCACTGGGACTCGCAGAACGACCCCGAGTGGCAAACATTGAAAGAGTGGGTGACGCGATGACGATCAACGAGACGTTCCGCCGGTGTCTCGCGGCTGCGGCGGCGATCCTTCTGATCACTCCGGTTGTGGCGTTGACGGCAGACTCGGAGAAGAAAGTCCGGATTGTCCAGACCAACAGCGCCGGCGACAACATCCACATCATCGATCCGGTGACGAACAAGGTGGTGGGCGTCATCACGGGGATCGAGGTGAACCATGGAGCAGCGATCGCCCCGGACGGAAGCCGGATCTACGTGAGCGACGAGGCGGAGAGCACGCTCGACGTCGTCGACGCGAAGACGCTGAAGGTGACGAACAGGATCCCTTTGAGCGGCCACCCGAACAACATCGCGATCGGCCGTGATGGCCGCCGGGTCTACGTTGGAATCATTCAGGCGCCGGGTGGCGTGGACGTGATCGATACGGGTTCGCTGAAGAACGTCAAGACGCTGCAGACGAAGGGCAGCATCCACAACGCCTACGTCACTCCCGACGGCAAGTACGTGGTCGCCGGTTCGATTCAAGGCAAGACCGTGAACGTGTTCGATGCGCAGACGGAACAGCCGGCCTGGACGCTGGACATGGATCTCGGCGTCCGTCCGATGACGTTCTCGACCAATCCCGACGGCTCGACCCGATGGGTCTTCGTGCAACTGAGCGGCTTCAACGGATTCGCCGTCGTCGATTTCGTGACGCGCAAGGAAATCAACCGAATCAAGAACCCGGACCTTCCGCCGGGGAAGGCCACCGTTCCGGCCGGATCCGATCCCTCGCACGGCATGGCTGTGACTTCAGACGGCAAGACCCTCGTCGTCTGCAGCCGGCTGAATAACTTCCTGTACGCGTATTCGCTGCCGGATCTGAAACTGCTGGGAGGCGCCGAACTGGGTGGGAAGGGCGCGGGCTGGGTCACGCTCACACCAGACGGCAGGACCGCGTACGTTGCAAACCCCGTGACCAACGACGTGTCCGTCGTCGACATCAAGTCGTTGAAGGAAGTGGCGCGGATCCCGGTGGGGTTCGTGCCGAAACGAAACACCACAGGCGTTCTTCAGTAGTCGACCGTCGCTGTAGGGCGGACACGCAGGTCCGCCCCTACGAACGTCGCTTCACTCGTCGTCGAGGTTGTTGCGAAAGACCGGTTGCGACGGATCGACCCGGCCATCCGCGACGGCGGCGAGCAGCCGCTCGTACGCGGTCGTCGCCTCGGGCAGCGACGCATAGCCGCGCTCCCACTGCAGCGCCCCGGTCGCCGAATAAATGAGCGTGAAATACCGGCCGGAGGCGTACTGCATCTCGAGCACCTGGTTCGGCATGTCGGGATCGCCCTCCTGGCCGAGGACATCCATCAATCCGACCGACCAGTTCCGTCCTTTGGGATCGGCAACGAGCCGGCGCTCGACGTACTTCCAATCGTCCATCGACCAAAGCGGCATCGGACCCCCGAAGCTCTCCACCAAGGACACTGAGGACGCGGAGGAAAACCCCGTACGACTCAACCTCCGTGTCCCCCGTGGTGAAGGTTTGCGTTCAGCAATTCGCCGAGCGCGCGCGCAACCTGAGAGCCGGTGAACGGCTTCGGGATCAGGAGGACGTGTTCCGCCTGGCGTGCGCGGAGACTCGCGTCGGCTTTTTCCGGTGTGTCGCTGACGATGACGATCGGCAGCTGCGCGGTGTCCGCATGCTCACGCATGCTGTCGAAGAGCGACTCGCTCATCTCGAAGACCGAGCAATCCAGTACGACTGCTGCCGGCTGATGCTCGGCAACGAGCTCGTTGATCTCGCCAGTGAACCCGCTGGAAACCACGTCGTACCCCTGATCGCGGAGGGCGAACGTGAGGAGCTCGGCAATCTCGGGCGTGTCGTCGATCAGGAGGATGCGCAACTGGGTCCTTGGTGCTTCGTTCTTCGTCCTTGGTCCGTTCTTGGTCCTCGCTCAGTCGTTGCTCATCGTCCGTCCCCGGTCCTTTCGTCCGTGAGGGACAAGGGACCAACGACTATGGGCAGACCAAGGACCAAGGACGGACCAAGGACCAAGGACGGACTAAGAACGAAGGACCGAGCACCAAGGACTAAGTAGTAGGAACAACCCTCTTCTTCTTCCCCGGGGCGGGCTCGATGTCCAACACCCAAACGCGACCGCCCGCCGTGTAGTAGGCACGACGATCGCTTTCGATCATCGCTCCCCACGCTTCGAGCGTGCGCATGGCAAACGTGTAGCCCTCGAAGTTCTGCCGGGTGTGGGCCAGCACTTCGTTGGTGTGCCAGTTATCGTTGAGAATCGCGTCGCCGCCGTGGACACGGAGCACGGTGTAGTAGCGATCGTGCACCGCCTCGGCACGCACATCGCGCGTCGAGCCGCGCTTCTTGCCTTCGTTGACGATGTAGCTTTCCTGGACGCTTGAATCGGTCATTCTCCACCCGTCAAAACGCAACCACGAAGGCACGAAGGCGCGAAAGTGGTTGCCTTTTAATTACACCGTCTGCGCGACTGCGGCGGCCGCTTCCGCCGACCCCATGTTGACCAGGTTCCTGGCGTCGGCCGCCTGAACCAGCGCTTCCGGCAGCTCGACGTTCATCATCTGCCACTGCTGGTTGGCAAATCTCTGCAGCGTCGCGATGTGTTCGGCGTGCAGGTGGCCGAAGCGGCCCTGCAGCTTCAGATACTCGGACACGGGCCGCATGCTCTGCGGGCGGAAGCTGTAGTCGTACTCGCGCTTCTCCGGGTTCCATTCCCAAATCGGATACAGCCCGCACTCGACGACGAGCCGGCCGAGATCGATCGAGCGCGGGGTCTCGTAGACGAAGCCCTTCTGGCAGGGCGTGTACACCATCAGGTACGCCGCGCCTTTGTGGTTCAGTCCCTTGCGCACCTTGTTCATCAGATCGATCGGATACCCCACGCTGGCGGTCGCCACGTAACAATGTGGATGGCCGGCGGCCATCATGCGCGCCAGATCCTTCGGGAACAGCTTCTTCGCTTCGGGGATCATCGGCCCTGGCGGCGAGAACGTCGTCATGCCGCCGTACGGCGTGCGCGACGAGGCCTGAATGCCCGTGTTTGCGTACTGCTCGTTGTCGTAGCAGATGATCAGGCAGTCGTGGTTGCGATAGAGCGCGCCAGAAACCGACGCGAGCCCGATGTCCGACGCGCTGCCGTCGCCCGCCTCGCAGATGATGTTCGGGTAGGCGCCCTTCCACTTGCCTTTGCGGATCAGCGCTTCGTACGCGGCGGCAACGCCCGCCGTGAAGCTGCCTGCGCTGCCGATCTGTGTATGCGCCCACGGCACGTTGTACGGCGTGCACAGGTACGAGCTGTTGGCGACGTACATGCAGCCCGTCGGTCCCACCAGAATGGTGTTGTCGCCCGAGGCCTTGCTGGTCATCCGGTACTGGATGGATGGCCCGCACCCGGCGCACGTCCGGTGGCCGGGAACGAACGGCTCGGTCTGCGGCAGATCGGGGTTGTAGAACCGGGCCCCCTGGTTCGGGCTGCTGAGCATCGGCAACATCTGACGTTCGACTTCAATGGCTGGCATGGTGTCTCCAAAAAATCAACTAGCCACCACGGAGGACGCGAAGGACGCGGAGAGCCACTCTGTGGTGAAGAATCATCTTACTCTTCGAATCCAACCCAGTGCGTGCGCTTCTCGATCTTGCCGGCCTTCTGCGCATCGAGCATCTTGTTCGTCATCCAGTAGAACTCTTTCAGCACGATCGCTTCGCCGCCCATCCCGGCCATGAACGACAACACGAGCGGCCGCTTCGGGCTCTCGTAGAGTGCCGCGCACACTTCGGCGTACAGCGAACCGCCGCTGCTCACGCTGCCCAACCCCATGTTGGTCTCCATGACGCCGACCACCTTGAATTTGCCGAGCGACTCCATCACCTGATCGGTCGGATACGGTCGGATCGTCCGCAGGCGCACCATGCCGACTTTCGCCCCGCGCTCGCGCATGTGCCGGATCGCGTAACGCGCGGTCACCGCATGGCCGCCTTGGACGAAAAAGACGACATCGGCGCCCTCGGTCATGAACTCTTCGATCCACGGGTCGTACCGCCGGCCGAAGATGCGCGCGAAGTCTTCGTGCACCTGTTCGATCACCGGTACGGAGCCTTCCATTGCGCGCGCGCGCTCGAGCTGGAGCGGCGGGCCCTGCTCGGGCATGATTTGCGGGCCGTGCGACACCGGATGGCGCGGGTCCAGCGGATATGGGTGCTTGTACGGCGGCAGGAACTCCTTCACCTGACCGGCATCCGGCAGCTCGCAGTCGCTCGTGATGTGCGAGACGAAGAATCCATCCTGACAGACCATCTGCGGCAGCAGGACACGCGGGTCCTCTCCGATGCGATAACCCATCAGATGATTGTCGAACGCTTCCTGCGCGTCACACGACCATCCCATCAGCCAGCCCATGTCGCGTGTCGAGAGCGCGTCGGTGTGCTCCGAGCCGAAGTCGCCGGGCGGATCGAGCGTTCGGTCCGCGATCATCATCTGCACCGGCATCCGGCTGCCGGAGATCGGGGAGTACAGCTCGTACGCGAACTGCACGCCCACGCCCGAGCTCCCGGTAAAGACCCGCGCGCCACTCGACGAGGCGCCGTGCGCGATGCTCAACTGCGAATGCTCGCTGTCGGCGACGATGTACTCGGCGTCGAGCTCGCCGTTTGCCACCATCTGCGCCAGCGCCATCATCGTTGCCGTGTACGGCCGGATGGGATAGGCCGTGATCACGTCGACGTCGGCGTACTTCGCCGCCTGTGCCGCGGCGACGCAGCCGTTGATGCGGACTTTGCGTTTCTTCTCTGGAACCGTTGGCATACGTTTCTCCAAAATCGCTACCACAGAGGACACGGTGGACACGGAGGTCAAATCGTGGACGTCTTTTCCTCAGTGTCCTCCGCGTCCTCCGTAGTGACGAGCTTCACCGCCAGTTCTCGATGTCTTTGGGCGTCTGATCGGGCACGCGCCGAAGCTCCTCCGCCTGGCGTCCGTGCAGTCCCTGCGTGATCGCGAACGCCGTGTCCATGCGCACGACGCCCGTATCGAAATCGAGCTCGGGCACGCCTTCGAGGCAGCCGGTCGGGCATTCCTCGATGCACACGCGGCAGCCTTTGCAGTAGTCGACGAGGATCTTGTACAGGCCATTCGAACGGTCGTACCGGATGATGCACGGCTCCGGGCACACCAGATAGCAGTTGTCGCACGCGTTGCACGTCCCACAGCTGAAGCAGCGATTGGCCTCTTCCATCGCCTGCTCTTCGGTGTACGCCTGAATCACTTCTTCCTGTGTGCGCCGGCGGCTCGTCGGCGGCAGCATCTCCTGCTGCACGCGCGGGAATTTCGGGAAGTACGTCATGTTCATCCGATTGAGATCGGTGATGACGTCGATCGAGACCAGTCGTTCCTGCAGCGCCTCGCCGCGCAGCACTTTGTCCAGGTTGAACGCCACGCGCTTCCCGTCACCGACAGCGTTGACGACCATCAGCGGCTGACCCGATCCCATCTGCACGATGTCGCCTGCGGCGAAGAACTTCGTGTCGCCGAGCCGTCCGAACCGGTCGATCTTGATCGTGCCGCGCTCGTTCTTGAATTCGTCCGGCAGCCATGTCAACGATGCGTGCTGGCCGACGGCGATGATGACGTTGTCGACCGCAAATCGCGAAGGCTGTACATCGCGATCGATGGCAATGGGCGACGCGTTGATGGCGCCGGTAAAGCGCGCCGGGTGCAGCTGCAGCGCGTCGACTTTGCCGTTGCCGAGCACGGCGGTCATCGCCAGCCCGTGCATCAGCTCGACCCCTTCGTCGACCATGTCGTGCAGATCTTCCGGCACGCATGGCATTTCGCTCGTGTTCCCCTCCACGGTGATCATCGTCACTTCTTCGGCGCCCTGGCGGAGCGCTTCGCGCGCGCAGTCGATCGCGGTGTTGCCGCCGCCGATGACGGCGACTCGGGGCCCGAGCTTCACCGTCGACGTGCCCATCCCGATGTCGCGGAGAAACGGCAGGCCGTATACCACACCGTTCTTGTCCTCGCCTTCCGCGCGCGCGCTGTTCGGCTCGGTGAGGCCGACGGCCAGCACGCAGGCGTCGAAGTTCTTCTTGAGGTCGTCCCACGTCACGTCCTTGCCGACTTCGGTGTTCGTCTTGATCGTGATGCCGAGCTCCACGAGACGCTCGATTTCGCGGTCGAGCACATCCTGCGGAAGGACCCAATCGGGAATGCCGCCGCGATTCAGTCCGCCGGGCTTCGGAGATTTCTCGAAGATCGTGACGTCATAGCCGAGTCGCGCGAGCTGATACGCGGCGCTGTGCCCGGCAGGTCCGGACCCGACGACCGCGACCTTCTTCCCGGTGGCCGGACCGGCCTTGACGACGTCGCGCGGCAGCGCCTGGCCCAGGTCCCCGAGAAACCGTTCGACGGCGCGGATCGAGATCGCCTCGTCGTACTTTCCGCGGTTGCAGGCCTGCTCGCAGGGGTGATAACAGACGCGCCCGGTCACCGACGGGAAGGGCATGTCTTCCTTGATGAGCGCGTACGCGTCGAGATACTTTCCGCGCTTCACCAGATCCAGGTATCCCTGGATTTTTTCGTTCGTGCCGCACGCGTTGTTGCACGGCGGCATCTTGTCGCGATACACCGGCCGAATCGCGCGCCAGTTGCCGGTAGGGAAGAGGTCCTGGCCCTTCTGCTGTGACGGTGCCGGCGTGATCCCCGCAAACGGAACTTGCAGCCAGTCGGGAATATGGGTGCCTTTGGTTGACATTGTGATCCTTTGGTCGTCGTTCGTCGTTCGTCGTTCGCCGTTCGTCGTGCTGCGCTCGTCGTTCGCGTGCGTCGTTCTGCGTGCGGCCGTCGAACGAAGAACGTCGAACCTCGAACGCCGAACGACCGATTACACCACAGCCTGTCCAAGCGGCAGAATGTGGAGCGCGTCCAGGGCGGCGTGAAATGCAGCCTTGTTCGCGATCATCGGCTCGATCGTTTCCATCTTGACGATGCCGGTCGTCTTGACCACGGCGGCGATCAGGGGTGCGGCGATGTCGGGCGCGATGGCCTTGCTGCGCTCCGCCGCGCCTTCCGTCGACAGGCGATCGAGACCAAGCTCGCCCAATCGGTAATACAGCCACTTGTGATCGGCAAGCTTCGCCGCATCCACGCAGACGAGCTGCGTCAGGCGTTCGGGACCCGGCACGAACCGGATCATGTACTCGGGCGTGTAATGCGTGTTGATCACGAGCGTGCCGCCCGGCGGCATGCCCCGCATGTAATCCCATCCCTTCACCATCGTCTGTTCGACCAGCACGACGATGTTCGGCTGTTCGTTCTCGTAGGTGAGCGCGTTCTCGATCTCGTCGTCGCTGATGCGGCAGTACTTGCGCGTCGGCGCGTTCGTGCGGTCCGGGTTGTCGACGTAGTTCTCCATCGCCTGCGCGAATTTGCCTTCGAGCCGCGCCGAGGCGGCGACAGAGTTGACGATGTCGCGGCCTTCCTTGTCCATGATGATGCCGCGCGTCCAGACGGTCAGTTCGGTGTACATCGGATGAATCCTCAATCAAGCACTTTTCCCCGGAGGACACTGGGGACGCGGAGGAGCAATCCCGTTCTCTATTGGATTCCCCCCCCGTGTCCTCCGTGTCCACTGCGGCAGAGAGCTCTCAGCCCGGACACGCGGGTCCGTCCCTACGATGCCTCCATGACCGCGTCGAAATCCGCGCGGTTCACGATGAACGGCACGCCGTCCCGTTGTTTCTGAAATTCGGCAATCGCCAGCAGCGTCGCCTTTTTGCACACGCTTTCGATATCCGCCCCGGTCAGATCTGCCGTTCGTGCAGCCAGATCGTCGATGTCGACGTCGAGTGCGAGCGGCACCTGCCGGCAGCAGAGCCGGATGATGGCCGCGCGTTCGGCGACGTCTGGTGTGGTAAACCGAACGATATAGTCGAACCGGCCGCTCCGCAAGAGCGCAGGCTCCACGCGCTCGGGCCGATTGGTGGCCGCCATCAATATCACGCCCGTGACATCGCGCAGGTTGTCGATCTCGCGCAGAAGCTGGCTGAGAATCCGCTGCTGGACGTCGGTGCCGAGCTGATCGGCGCCGATCTTCGGCGCGATCGCGTCGATCGTATCGAAGAAGAGCAGGCACGGCGCCGCGCGCCGCGCTTTCTTGAACACTTCCCGCAGCGCCTTCTCGGATTCGCCGAGCCACTTCGAGTACAGCTGCGGTCCGTCGATGGCGATGAGCGGAATCTGTTTTTCTCCCGACAGGGCGCGCGCCATCGCCGTCTTGCCGGTGCCAGAGGGGCCGACGAGCAGGATGCCGCGCGGCGGCGCGAGCCCGACCTGCTCGTAGATCTCGCCGTGCATGTGCGAGTGCTCGACCACCGAGTCCAGCAGCCGCTTCACGTCGGCGAGGCCTCCGAGCGACGCGAACGTGGACGCGCTTTTCTCGAGGAAGAATTCGCGCGTCGCGCTCGGCTCGACTTCCTTCAGACCGTCGAGAAAATCGTCGCGGGTCACCTGGAGCGCCGAGAGATCGCTCTCGTCCTCGACCGCGTCCGGCTTCCGCCGCGCCCGTTCTTCCTCGGTGGTGTCCGGCTTCTGCCGAACCGTCAAAAACCGCCGCAGCGCGATCATGCCGACTTCCTGGCACAGGGCTTCGAGATCGGCGCCGACGAACCCGTGCGAGTGGTCGGCGATCTCCTGTAGGTTGACGTCGGCGCTGAGCGGCATCGCGCGCGTGTGAATCCTCAGGATCTGCAGCCGCGCCTGCGTGTTCGGCACGCCGATCTCAATTTCCCGATCGAACCGGCCGGGACGTCGCAGCGCCGGATCGAGCACTTCCGGGATGTTCGTGGCGCCGATCACGATCACCTGACCGCGCGAGACGAAGCCGTCCATCAGGCTGAGCAGCTGCGCGACGACGCGTTTCTCGACTTCGCCGGCGACGTCGGTGCGTTTGGGCGCCACCGCGTCGATCTCGTCGATGAAGAGAATCGCCGGCGCCGAGCGCGCCGCTTCTTCGAAGACCTCGCGGAGCTTCGCTTCGCTCTCGCCGTAGAACTTCCGCATGATCTCCGGGCCGTTCAGGTGGATGAAATGCACCCGGCTTTCCGCGGCGACGGCGCGCGCGAGCAGCGTCTTGCCCGTGCCGGGCGGCCCGTAGAGCAGGACGCCCTTCGGCGCGAGGATTCCGAGCCGCTCGAAGATGCGCGAATGCTTCAACGGCAGCTCGACAATCTCGCGCACGCGCGCGACCTCGCGCTCCAGGCCGCCGATGTCCTCGTAGGACACCGCGGGCGCCCGCGCGGCTGTCTGCTCGCCTTCGACCACGCGGATGTCGGTGCGTGGCCCGATCACCACGGGCCCGGCGGGAATCGTCCGCACGACCTGAAAGTTCACCGCCTTGGCGAACGTCGGCACACGCACGGCGTTCCCCGTGAGCACCGGCACGCCGACGAGGTCCTCGAGCATGCGGCCGGGCGCGATGATGGCGGGCGCGGCTCCGGTCCACAACGGCGCGAACCGCACCCCTACAGCCTGGGCCGATTCGACCGGCGCCGCCGACACGAGCTCCTGCAGCCCCGCGCCGCAATTGCTTCGCAGTGTGCCGTCGATGAGGATGACGCCTTCGGCATCGGCGTCCGCCATCTCCGCGCGCGCGACGGCCACCGTGCGGCCGGTGATCTTCAGGATGTCGCCCGGGCGCGCGCCGATCCGCTCGAGGTCCGCGGGCGCCAGCCTTGCGATGGCGTGCGCGATGTCCTCGACGCGCGCTTCCGCCACGCGGAGCGTGACGACGCCGGCGACGGGCGAGGTGGCGGGCTCGGTCATGACGCAGCCTGAAAACGGCTCTGAAGCTGGTGCGCGAAGCGATCGAACATGTCTGAGACCGGCTTCGGGACTGGGGCGTCGGGATTCGCCTGCGCCACAACACGAACCGCGGTCGACTCGTTGCCGAGGTTCGTCAACGTGATCGTGCCGAGGTTCGTGTGCTCGACGGCCCACCCATCGCTTCGCACGGATGTGACCGACATGCTGAGCGTGGTGGCATCGCTCTCCCAGGGCACGACGATGGCGCTCACGCGTCCCTGCGCGCGCGCGTACTCCTCAATGGCGCGCGACACGACGCGCGGCGTCCCGACAGCGATGAAGTCGACAATCATCATCGGTGTTATTGCGGATTGCGGATTGCGAATTGCGGCACCCGTCCTCGTGAGTCTGCATTCCCTATTCCGCAATCCGGAATCCATAATCCGCAATGTGCTAGACTGGCCCGGTGGTCGGACCAGTTCGGAGGCAAAGTCTGACAGCGGCTCCGCGCGCTGTCAAGCCCGCGGCACCCGGCGCGCGGCGCGCCGCGGCTCCCGCGTCGCACCTGATCCAGCCGATCAAGAAGACGCGGATTGCCGAGGAGATCGCCGACCGTATCCGCGTCCTGATCCTCGACGGCACATTGCCCACCGGGCGGCCGCTGCCGGGCGAGCGCACGCTCGCCGAGCGGTTCGAGGTCAGCCGCGGCTCGATTCGCGACGCCCTCCGGCTGCTCGAGACGATTGGCCTCCTCGAAACGCGCCATGGCCAGGGCACGTTCCCTCATGAGCTGGACGTCAACCGGCTGGTGGCGCCGCTGGCCTCGGTGCTCACGTACCGTCACGACCTGCAGGACGAGCTGCTCGATGTGCGCCGCATGTTCGAGCCGGCCGTGGCGCGCGTGGCGGCGGCCCGGGTCACCGACGAGGACCTGGCCGACCTGCAACGCATCGTCGACACGCAGCGCCGGAAAACCAAATCCGGTCGATCGACGATCGTCGAAGACACGGCGTTTCACGCCGTGCTCGCGCGCGCCACGCGCAATCGTGCGGTGATGCGCATCATGGAAATCCTCAACGATCTGCTCGTGCAGTCACGGACGCGCACGCTGAAGCAGAAGGGGCGCCCTGAGCGATCCATTCAGGGGCACGAAGCGGTCGTCGCCGCGCTGCGGCGGCGTGACGCCGACGCCGCGGCGCACGCCATGCACGTGCACATCGATCGAATTGCGGAGCTGATGCAGCGGGCGAATGGGTCGGGTCGATCACGCCGCTCGAGTAGCTGAAAATGGACGACCACTTCCGGGCGCATCGCGACGCGTCGCTCGCGGACGTCGGCCGGCTGATTCGACGCGGCCGCGAGGTCCAGGCCGCGCTCCTCGACGACCCGTCGAGCCTGTCGTCCTCCGCGGCGGTTCGGCTCTGGCAGCAGGACTGTGCCACCGCCATCAACGAGCTGTCCGGTGGCAGCAAAGCCCACTGGTTGTCGCGCGCCTTCAGCACTGCGCTGCTCGTCCGCTCGACAACCGGCAACGTCGTGGTCGAAGCTGACGTCGCCGATATTGTCAGTCGTTTGCTCGAGGTGCTCGAGCAGGCGACCGAGTCGCTGGCGCGGATCGACGAACATGCGTCTGTCGCGGCGGCGCCCGCGCCGCGACGGTTCGACTTCGTTCACAACCCCGATCTCCGGCCAATTGTCGAACAGGCGTATGTCGACAGCGGCCATGCGCTTTCCGAGGGCCATTTTCACGAGGCGTTCGTCACCTGCTGCGGCATCCTCGAAGCGATCATCACCGACGCGCTCGAGCACCCTCGGCTAACGCCTTCGCGCTCCGACGGTGCCGCGGAGCGTTGGCGCGACGCCCGGTCGGAGGACGATCGTAGAGCGAAGGCTTTAGCCGAGCCGCTGGACGCAATTGTCGATTGGACATTCGACGCGCGGATCGCCGCCGCAGAGCAGGCCGGCCTGATTCGCGGCGGATGTGCGCGCCTGTCCCAGTCGGCGCGAACGTATCGAGATCTCGCGCCGGACGCCGGCATTTCAGAGCGTGATGCCAAGGTCGTCAGACAGGTGCTCCACGTCGTCATGCGAGATCTGGATCCCGGCCGGTAGCCGTCGCGTCTTCCAGTCGATCCCAGACGACAAGCGTTGACCACACGCATCCTTCCGCCGTAGGGTAGGGCCGCGTGACGCTCACTACAGGCACGCGTCTCGGCGCTCACGAGATTCTCGGCCTCCTCGGCGCGGGCGGCATGGGCGAGGTGTATCGAGCCCAGGACACGAAGCTCAACCGGCAGGTCGCGATCAAGGTTCTGCCCGACGCCTATGCCAGCGATCCGGATCGGGTCGCGCGCTTCCACCGCGAGGCGCAGGCAGTGGCCGCGCTCAACCATCCGAGCATCGCCGCCATCTATGAGCTGGCGGAATCCGGCGACACCAAGTTCCTGGTGCTGGAGCTCATCGAAGGGGACACGCTCGCCGATCGCCTGCGTCGCGGTCCCGTTCCGGTCGACGAAGCGCTCGCGATCGCCAAACAGATCGCTGACGCGCTCGAGGTCGCGCACGAGAAGGGCGTATGTCATCGCGATCTGAAACCGGCCAACGTCAAGCTGACGCCAGACGGCGTAGTGAAGGTCCTCGACTTCGGTCTCGCGAAATTCCTCCAGGCAGGAACCGCGGTCAGCAACCTCACTCACTCGCCGACGCTCACCCTTGCGGGAACACTCCCCGGCGTGATTCTCGGAACGGCGGGCTACATGTCGCCCGAACAGGCAAAGGGCTTCGAAGCGGACCAGCGAAGCGACATCTTTTCGTTCGGGTGCATCCTTTATGAGCTGCTTACAGGACGGCAGGCGTTCGAGGGAGATACCGCGTCAGAGATCCTCGCATCGGTGATCAAGATCGAGGTCGATCTGTCGGCGCTCCCGCCGCGGCTGAACCCGCGACTCACCGAATTGTTGCGACGATGCCTCGAAAAGAACCCGAAGAAGCGGTGGCACGCGGCCGCCGACGTGCGCGTCGAGATTGAAACCCTCATCGGCCGCGGTCTGCTGGTCGAGGAGCCGCGTGCAGCCGTGGCAATCGCGCGACCGCTGTGGAAGCGAGCCATCCCCCTCACGGCCGCTCTCTTCATCGGTGGACTGATCGCCGGGTTCGGCGCATGGACGCTGAAGCCGGAGCCAGCACGGACGGTCACGCGATTCGTCGTGCCGCTGCCTGAAGGCCAGCAGTTCACGAATCTCGGCCGCTCGGTTGTCGCCTTATCGCCCGACGGGATGAGTCTGGTGTACGTTGCGAATCAGCGCCTGTACCTGCGGTCGATGTCCAACCTCGAGTCTCACGTCATCATGGGAAGCGACGTCGGCGGTCCGATCCTCAATCCTGTCTTCTCTCCGGACGGCCAGATGCTCGCATTCTTCTCCTTGACCGATCGCACGGTGAAACGGCTGGCCATCGGCGGCGGTGCGGCCGTCACGATTTGCCCAGCTGAGGGGGGGCCGTTTGGCATGAGCTGGGACGAGCACGGCATCGTGTTCGGGCAGGCCGGAAAAGGCATCCTGCGAGTGTCTCCCAACGGAGGAACGCCGGAGGTCATCGTCGCCGTCAGCAACGATCAGGTTGCCTCGTCTCCCCAGATGCTGCCCGGTGGCAGAGCCCTGTTGTTCTCGCTCAAGAAAGCCGCGGACGGCTGGGAGAAAGGACAGGTGGTCGTCCAGACGTTTGACAACGGCGCGCGCAAGACACTGGTTGACGGCGGCTCGGACGGCCGGTATCTCTCGACGGGTCACCTCGTCTACGCAAGCTCAGGTGTGTTGCTCGCCGTTCCGTTCGATCCAGGACGTCTCGCGATCTCAGGCGGGCCTGTGCCAATCGTCGAAGGCGTTCGCAGAGCGGTGCTTGGTCCGAACGCGACGGGGATCACGCATTTCGGTTACTCCAGGAACGGATCGCTCGTCTACCTCCCAGGCCAGGCGAAGCTGTCGACATCGGGGGCCGACCTGGACCTCGCGCTGTTCGACCGCAAAGGCGGCGCGCAACCGCTCAAGTTGCCCCCGGGCACGTACCGTTCGCCTCGAGTGTCGCCGGACGGAAAAGCGGTTGCCTTCGACAGCGAAGACGACAAGGAGGCGATCGTCTGGATTTACGACCTTGCGGGTGGGAGTGCGATGCGCCGGCTCACGTTCGGCGGAAAAAACCGCGCGCCGATCTGGTCTCCAGACGGCACGTGGATCGCGTTCCAATCCGATCGTGAGGGCGACCTCGCGATCTTTCGGCAACGCGCCGACGGATCCGGCCCCGCCGAACGGCTGACAAAACCCGAGGCCGGATCCAGTCACTCGCCGCAGGGCTGGTCTCCGGACGGTGCTCACCTGCTGCTCACGATCCAGAAGGACCAGCACTTCACGCTCTGGACGATGGCAATGAAGGACCGCCGGATGACCGCGTTCGGGGACGTGCGATCGGTCATCCCAACGGAGGCCGCATTTGCTCCGGATGGACGATGGGTGGCCTATCAGTCTCGAGAGGCGACTACGGGGAGACCGATGCAGGTGTTCCTGCAGCCGTTTCCCAGCACCGGGGCCAAGTACCTCGTGCCGCAAGCAGGGGGTCACCCGTTCTGGTCCCGAAAGGGCGACGAGCTGATGCTGAACATTTCGCCGATTGAGAGCCGGGTGATTGCCGTGACGACCACTCCGCGGGTCGAGTTCGGGCGGCCTCTGGACTTCGCGCGTGTCGGGCGATTGGAGACGAATCCCAGCACCGATCGTCGCAACGTCGACGCGATGCCCGACGGCCAACACGTCATCGGCGTCACGTCGTTGAGCCAGTCGGATGCCGGCGCAGCGCTGTTACAGCAGATCAATGTTGTCCTCAACTGGACAGACGAGGTCCGCCAGAAAGTCCCGGTGAAGTAGAATCTCGAATCTTACGAGTCCAGGAGAGAGCGCGATGAGGTTGAACAATCGCTGGGTCCAGCTCGCGGCGTCGGTTGTGGCGATGATCATGATCGCCAACCTCCAGTATTCGTGGACGCTGTTCGTCAAGCCGATTCAGGCGGCCACCGGCTGGAAGCTCTCCGAGATTTCTCTGGCCTTCACGCTGTTCATCGTCTTTCAAACGTGGGTGCAGCCGCTGGATGGCTGGCTGATCGATCGGCTCGGGCCCCGTCTCTTCATCACGGTCGCAGGCGTGCTGTGCGGCGGCGGGTGGGCGTACATGGGATCGGCCACGACGCTTCCGCAGTTGTATACGGCGTACATTTGTGCAGGCGTCGGCGCCGCGCTGGTGTACAGCGGCTCGATTGGATCGGCGCTCAAGTGGTTCGCGGATCGCCGCGGCCTCGCATCGGGCATCATCGCGGCCGGCTTCGGCGGCGGCACGGCGCTGTTCATTCCGTTCATCGCCAGCATGATTCGCACGAGCGGCTACGCTGCCGCGTTTTTCTGGACCGGCATTTTCCAGGGCATCGTCATCGTTCTCGTGGCGCAGCTCCTCAGACATCCGACACATGGGGCTCAAACGGCTGCTCCTGCTGCAGTCGCGAAAGCGACGTCGGCGGTCAGTCGCCGAACGACAGAGCAATTCACGACGCCGGAGATGCTGCGTACGCCGCACTTCTATGCGCTCTACGCGATGTTCGTGCTGATGGCGACCGGCGGGCTGCTCGTCACGGCGCAGGCCGGGCCCGTGGCGCAGTCCTGGGGCATCAGCCTCGCGGCGCTCACGCTCGCCACGACGCTCAGCCCGCTCGCAAACGCGGCGAGCCGGATCTCATGGGGATGGGTGTCAGATCGCCTCGGCCGCGAAATGACGATGATGATTGCCTTCGCGCTGCAGGCCGTCTGTCTGCTGTTGACGCTGACGGTTGGCCGATTGTCGGGAGGGTTGTTCACGCTGAGCCTCGTCCTCGTGTTCTTCACGTGGGGCGAAGTTTTTTCGCTGTTTCCGGCGACGGTGGGTGACTACTTCGGGTCTCGCCATGCCACCTCGAATTACAGCTTCGTCTACAGCGCCAAGGGTGTCGCGTCGATTCTGGGCGGCGTCGTCGCGGCGCTGTTGTACGAGCGCTTCGGCTCGTGGACGGCCTGTTTCTACGGGAGCGCCGCGCTGGCCATCACCGCCGCGGCGATGGCGGCGGGGCTGCGCGCCATGCCTCTGCCGGTGCGGCGTCCTGCCGGGCTGTCGCCGCCGCTGGCCGCTGCGATCGAATAATTTCTGCTTACGCGAAGCTATCAGCGCTCAGCCATCAGCTCGTTGGGGTGGTTTTGCTCAGCTGAAAGCTGAAAGCCGACAGCTGACGTGCGGGCTTTGCGAAGCGCAAGATCAGGATTGCCGAAACACCGGCGGCGCTTCGGGGATGGCGGCGCCGTCGTGACGCGGCTCTGACGCGCCATAGTGCACGCCGGTGCCGTCGCTCATGACCGCCTGGCCATGGCCGAACGTGCCGGTGCGCCGCGGCACCACCGTGACCTCGTGCCCCAGCGTGGCCAGCGCGTTTCTCGCCGGCCCCGGAACGAGCTCCTCAATCAGTACGTCGGCGCCGGAAAACGTCGGCTTCGTGAAGCGTCCCGCCTCGAGCGCCTGCTGGATGTCCATGTCGTAATCGGCCATGTTCGCGACGAACTGCGCGTGCGCCTGCGCCTGATTGAACCCGCCCATGATGCCGAAACCGATTCGTACGTCGTCTTTCTGCATGAATGCCGGGATGATCGTGTGCAGCGGCCGTTTGCGCGGAGCGACGACGTTCGGATGGCCTTCGGCCAGCGTGAACAGCGCGCCGCGGTTGTGGAGCGCGAAGCCGCTCCCCGCTGGAACGAGCGCCGTGCCGAATCCCTCGTAAATGCTTTGAATCAACGACACGATCGTTCCGTTCCTATCGATCGCCGACAGATAAATCGTATCGCCGCCGACGGCGTTCGTCAGGCCCGCGAATACCGATGGTTCGACTGCGCGCGCTGCTCTTGACGAATCGATCAGCCGCGCGCGGTCGCCCGCGTGGCTCTTGCTCAACAGTGCCGGCAGCGGTGCGCCCGCGAATCGAGGGTCGCCCACGTGCCGCAGCATGTCGGCATACGCGAGCTTCTTGGCTTCGATCATCGTGTGGAGCGATTGTGCGGAGTGGAATCCGTATTCGCGCAGCGGGAATCGCTCCATGAGGTTCAGCATCATCAGCGCGGCAACGCCCTGCGTGCTTGGCGGCAGCTCCCAGACGGTCCACCCGCGATACGTGGTGGACATCGGGTCCACCCATTCCGGCTCGTACTCCACAAGGTCCGCGGCCGCCATCGTGCCGCCTCTCGCGCGCGATAACGCCAGAATGCCGTCTGCCGTTCGGCCCGCATAGAAGCCGTCCCGCCCGTGCGTCGCAATCGACCGCAGCGAGGCGGCGAGATCGCGATTCGTGAACATCTCGCCGGCGCGCGGGGCGCAGCCGTGTGGAAGATACGTTCGCGCGGCTTCCGGTTCGGCCCCGAGCTTGCCAGCGAAGCCTGCCCACGCGCCCGCAATCACGTCGGAAACGGGAAATCCGGCGTCCGCATAGAAGATGGCGGGCGCAAGCACATCGGACATTGGCAACGCGCCGAACCGTGCATGCAGGACATCCCACCCGGCGACGGCTCCGGGCACCGTCACCGTGTGGATGCCGCCGGCCGGCATCTCCGTCATGCCGCGCGAGCGCAGCAGCGACGGCGTCAGCCCGCTCGGCGTCCAGCCTGAAGCATTCAACCCGTGCAGTGTCTCGGTCCGCGCGTCGTACACGATGGCGAAGAGATCGCCGCCGATGCCGTTGGACTGCGGCTCGACGACGCCAAGCACCGCATTGGCCGCGATGGCCGCATCGATCGCGTTGCCGCCGCGCTCGAGCAGCTGCACGCCCGCGCGTGCGGCCAGCGGCTGGCTCGCGGCGACGATGCCGTATGTGGTCGCGATTTTCGAGCGGCCGACGACAACGGGCATGAGCTGAATACTACAAGTAGAGGCGGCGCAGATGAAGGGAAAGGCCGCGTACTTGATTTACGCGTGTGCATCGCTTCGTGGCCGCATTTGATATCGTCTGCAGACGAGGTTGCGAATGCGTGTGCCACGAGGGCGGCATTTCCTGCAGATTCCCGGGCCGACCAATGTGCCCGACCGCGTGCTGCGCGCATTGTCGCAGCCGACGATCGACCATCGCGGGCCCGCCTTCGCGCGCAGGGCCCGCGAAGCGCTCGAAGGACTGCAACGCGTCTTTCAGACGACCGGCCCGGTTGTCATCTATCCGTCCTCGGGAACCGGCGCTTGGGAAGCGGCGCTCGTCAACACGCTCTCGCCGGGCGACAACATCCTGATGTTCGAGACCGGCCACTTCGCCACGCTCTGGCGCAACATGGCAGACCGCCTCGGACTCGCGGTCGATTTCGTGCCCGGCGATTGGCGTCATGGCGTGGATGTCGATGTCCTCGAACAGAAACTGCGAGACGATCGCACCCACGCCATCAAGGCTGTCGCCATCGTCCACAACGAAACGTCGACGGGAATTGCCAGCCGTGTCGCCGACGCGCGCCAGCGGATGGACGCTGCAGCGCATCCCGCGCTGCTGCTGGTCGATACGATTTCGTCGCTCGGGTCGATCGACTACCGGCACGACGAATGGCGGGTGGACGTCACGGTGAGCTGTTCGCAGAAGGGACTCATGCTTCCGCCCGGTCTCGGCTTTCTCGCGATCAGCGAGAAGGCGATCGCGGCCTCGCGCGCGGCGCGTCTTCCGCGCTCGTACTGGGACTGGGAGCCGATGCTCACGGACAACGCGGCGGGATTCTTTCCGTACACGCCGGCCACGAACCTTCTGTACGGCCTTCGTGAAGCCCTGCAGATGCTGTTCGACGAAGGGCTGGCGGACGTCTTCGCCAGGCATGTCCGCCACGCAGCCGCCGCGCGGCGAGCGGTCGCCGCGTGGGGCCTCGAGCTCGTCGGCGTCGATCCGGCCGAATACAGCAGCTCGCTGACGGCCGTGATGATGCCGGATGGCCACGATGCCGACGCGTTGCGCCGGATTGTCCTGGATCGGTTCGACATGTCGCTCGGCACTGGACTGGGGAAGCTGAAAGGCTTCGTGTTCCGCATCGGCCACCTGGGCGACTTCAACGACCTGATGCTCGCTGGTACGTTGAGCGGTGTCGAAATGGGCCTGGCTGCGGCCGGCGTGCCGTTCACCCCAGGCGGCGTCACCGCTGCGCTCGACTATCTCGTGCGCAAGCCGAGCGAACGTGGCGCAGGGCGTTGACGAACGTGGCGCACGGCTACGGTCCTGCGATCGGTCATGTCTGACATCTGCGCGCTGACAGCCGTCGAGATGGCGCGTCTCATTCGCGCGAAGACGCTCTCCGCTCGCGAGGTTGTCGCTGCCCACCTACAGCGGATCGATCGCGTCAATCCAACGGTCAACGCGATCGTGACGCTCGACGCCGAGCGCGCGATGGACCGCGCGGCGGCGGCGGACGAGCAGTTGACCCGCGGCGAGCCCGTTGGCCCCCTGCACGGCCTGCCGATCGCCCACAAGGATCTTCAGCCGACCAGTGGTATGCGGACGACGTTCGGATCGCCGGTCTTCAAGGATTTCGTGCCGACGGAAGACTCGCTGCTGGTGGAACGGACTCGAACCGCGGGCGCGATTCTCATCGGCAAGACGAACACGCCCGAATTCGGCGCCGGCTCGCAGACATTCAATGCCGTGTTCGGCGCGACGCTCAACCCGTACGACACGACGAAGACCTGCGGCGGAAGCAGCGGCGGCGCCGCCGTGGCCCTGGCATGTGGGATGTTGCCGCTCGCCGACGGCACGGATATGGGCGGCTCGCTACGCAACCCGGCGAGCTTCTGCGGCGTCGTCGGGCTGCGTCCGTCTCCGGGTCGCGTACCAGTGTGGCCCGCGCGCATGGGATGGTCGCCGCTGAGCGTCGACGGTCCGATGGCGCGCACGGTGGCGGACGCGGCGCTGCTGCTCAGTGCGATCGCGGGGCCGGATCGCCGATCGCCGATTGCGCTGGCCGATCCGGGCGGGCGGTTCGCCGCGTCTCTGGATCGCGACTTCACGGGGACGCGAATTGCCTGGTGGACGGATCTCGGCGGAGTCCCTGTGGACCCGCAGGTAAAAGAAGTGGTCAACGCGCGCCGCGACGTGTTCGAATCGCTCGGTTGCGTGATTGACGACGACGAGCCGGACTTTGCGAGGGCCGACGACATCTTCAAAACACTGCGCGCACTGTCGTTCGTCGGCGGGTATCGTGATCTCGTCGCCGGACATCGCGATCTCGTGAAGGACACGATCATCTGGGAAGTCGAGCGGGCGCTGCGCGTGACCGCGGCCGATGTGGCCGAAGCCGAGCGACAGCGCACCGAGCTGTATCACCGCGTCCGCGTGTTCATGGAGCGGCATGAATTCTTCGTGCTGCCGGTCGTGCAGGTGCCGCCGTTCGACGTCAAGCTCCCGTACGTCACTGAGATTGATGGCGTCAGGATGGAAACCTACATCGACTGGATGAAGTCCTGTTATTACATCTCGATCACCGGCCATCCGGCGATATCGGTGCCCGCAGGCTTCACCGCCGACGGGCTGCCGATCGGGATCCAGATAGTCGGTCGGCATCAGGATGATTTCGGTGTCCTCCAGCTCGCGCACGCGTTCGAGCAGGCGAATAGGCCGTCCGGCGAGCAGGATCAAATGCAACCACGAAGGCACGAAAACACGAAGGAAAACCGGTAGCGGTCGCAGCGTGCCAGCAAGTGTGGATTCAGGAAATGGCGCCGGCCCGGCGCAGCGATACGATGTCGGTCTCGGAGTAGCCAGCGTCTTTCAGCACTTCGTCGGTGTGCTCTCCGAGCAGCGGTGCGCGCCGGCTGACATCGGGCGGAGTGGCGCTCATCTTGATCGGCGAGCCGAGCGTCTTCAAGGTGCCGAGCGTCGGATGCGCCACGTCCACGACCATGGCGCGTGCCAGCACCTGCGGATCCGCGAACACCTGTGCGTAGTCGTTGATCGGACCGCACGGGATATCGTTGGCGTCGAACAGCTCGAGCCAGTGTGCGCGCGTCCGTGCGACGAGGATTGCCTCGATGCGTTCGGCCAGCGCGGTGCGGTTTCGCACCCGGCTGGCGTTGTCGGCGAATTCCGGCATCGTTGTCCATTCCGGACGGCCGAGCACGTCGCACAGGCGACGAAACAGCCGCTCGTTGGCCGCGCCGATCGTGATGTAGCCATCGGCGCAGCGAATGGCCTGATACGGCGCGTTCATCCGGTGCGCGGACCCCAGCGCGCTCGGCATCCCGGCCCCCGAGAAATACTCCGTTGCTTCCCACACCGAGAGGGCGACGCCGGCGTCGACGAGAGACGTGTCGACCTGCTGTCCCACGCCGGTTGAATGCCGCGCCTGCAGCGCCGCAAGAATGCCGACGAGCGCAAACAACCCTGCTGCGAGATCCGTCACGGGGATGCCGGCCTTGACGGGCGGGCCGCCGGGTTCGCCGGTAATCGACATGATCCCGGATACGCCCTGCGCAATCAGATCGAAGCCGCCCTTGCGCGCGTGAGGCCCGGTCTGTCCGTACCCGGAGATCGACGCGTAGATGACGCGCGGGTTGAGCGCCGACAACACACCGTAATCGAGGCCGAGCGCCGCCATCACGCCGGGGCGGTAGTTCTCGATTACGATGTCTGTCGATCGTGCGAGCCGCGTGAAGATCTCGCGGCCCTCCCCGGGCTTTCAGGTTCAGCACGACGCTCCGCTTGCCGCGATTGACGGCGTTGAAGCTGGGGCTGTCGGCGCCGACGGCGCCCGGCATCTGACGTGTGGAATCGCCCGAGGGCGGCTCGATCTTGATCACGTCGGCTCCGAGGTCGGCGAGCATCATCGCGCAGAACGGGCCAGCCATCACCTGGGTGACGTCGAGAACGCGGAGACCAATCAGGGATCCGGACATTGGTGAGTTGGTAAGTTGGTAAGTTGATAAATGTAATTGGTAACTTCGTGATTGAACCGCACGGAGAAGAACTTGTCCACTCAGACGATGTTCGACGTAGACGAGGCGATCGCGACGCTGACGTTCAACCGCCCCGAAGCGCGTAACGCGATGACGTGGGAGATGTACGACGCGCTCGTCGAGGCCTGCGATCGCGTGGACGCCACCGAGAGCATTCGCGTGCTGATCCTGCGAGGGGCCGGAGGCAGGGCATTCATCGCCGGCACCGACATCGCGCAGTTTCAGACCTTTCGCGACCGTCAGGACGGGATCAAGTACGAGGAGCGCCTCGATCGCGTGCTCGATCGGCTCGAACGGGTGACCAAGCCGACCATCGCACAGGTGCAGGGCGTTGCCGCCGGTGGCGGCTGTGCGATCGCCCTCACGTGCGATCTGCGTGTCGCCACGCCGGAGTCGACGTTCGCGATTCCAATTGCGCGGACACTGGGCAACTGCCTGTCCGCCGCAACCTACAGCCGGCTCGTCGATCACCTTGGTCCGGGCCGCGTCAAGGATCTGCTGTTCACCGGCCGTCTTGTCGTCGCGTCCGAAGCGCAGGAGTTCGGCCTCGTGAACCGCCTCGCTTCCAGCGACGACATCGACCGCCTCGTCCGCGAGCTCGCGCGGGAGATCGCGGCCAACGCGCCGTTGACGCTGCAGGCGACCAAAGAGATCATGCGCCGCCTCGCGGCAAAGCGCCGCCTGTCGCCGGGCGACGATGCCGACGTCGTCGAGATGTGTTACACGAGCGCCGACTTCCGTGAGGGCGTGACGGCGTTCGGGGAAAAGCGCAAGCCCAGATGGACCGGAAGATAGACTTAGTCGACGGACTTAGTCTATGATCTGGACATGAAACCCGGGCAGAAGACCGTCAACGTCCACGAAGCCAAGACGCACTTCTCGAAGCTCCTCAAGCGCGTCGAAGCCGGGAACGAGGTGATTATCGCGAAAGCCGGCAAACCGGTCGCGCGACTCATTCCGTTTATACCGTCGGGAAAACGGCCCCTCGGAATGGACGCCGGTCTCTTCGAGATTCCTGCGGACTTCGACGATCCTCTTCGGCCCGATGTCCTCGCCGATTTCGAGGCGGATTTCGACAAGTGAGGATTCTTCTCGATACCCAGTGCTGGCTGTGGATGGCGGTAACACCGGAGCGGCTATCGAAGCGCGCCCGGATGCAAGTCGAAGAGAACAGCCAGGAGCTGTACTTGTCCGCCGCAAGTGCCTGGGAAATCGCGATCAAGTACTCGATCGGGAAGCTACCTTTGCCAATGTCCGCCGAGGAGTACGTTCCGTCCCGAGCGGCAGCCTTACGAACGGTGCCGCTACCGATCGCGCAGGCACATGCGTTGCACGTGGCCACGCTGCCGTTCCATCATCACGATCCCTTCGACCGCTTGCTGATCGCCCAGGCGCAGATCGAGGACCTGTCGATCATGACCAGCGATCCCAAGTTCGCTGCCTACGATGTCGCCACGATCCGCGCGTGATTCCCGCCCTCAAGCGACCGCGTCCGCTCGAGCTTCTTCGAACGGCCGCTCGGGATGCATCAATGGCGCGAGCATGGCGCCGATCAGCAGCAACCCGAGCGAGCCGATGAACGGCAAGTGCCAGTCGCCCGTCAGATCCGCGACGTAGCCGAACGCGACCGGTGACAGGATCGCGGCGAGGGCGGAGCCGGTATTCATCAGGCCGCTGGCGGTGCCCGAGTATTTCGGCGCGATGTCCATCGGAATGGCCCACATCGGACCGATGACGAGCTCGGCGAAGAAGAAGCCGCCGCCGAGACTCAAGGTAATCAGCGTGCGGTCACGCGTCACGAACATCCCCAGCAGGCAGAGGAACGCGCCCAGAAACCCGGCGACGACCACATTGCGGCGAGCGAGGCGAACGTCGCCGGTGCGCTTCAGGATACGGTCGCTGATGGTGCCGCCGAGGAGATCGCCGCCGACGCCCGCGAAGAAGACCGCCGATGCGAAGAGCGCCGATCTCCTGATGTCGAGCTTGTACTCGTTCAGAAAGAACGCAGGCAGCCAATTGAGGTACAGCCAGAGGGTCCACCCGTAACAGAAATAGACGATCGTCACCGGCAGCATGCGCAGCGTCAGCCGCTTCCACGGCACGTGCGGACGCCGGATGGTCGGGGCCGCGCCGCGATTGGGCAGCTCGTCGAGCTCCTCGCGTGTGATGCGGCCATGATCGGCCGGATTGTCTCGAAAGTACCAGACCCAGGTGACCACCCAGAGGAGGCTGCAGCATCCGAGCACGACAAAGGAGCCACGCCAGGTGATGAGCGCGATCAGCCAGGCGACAATCGGCGGTGTGATGGCGTTGCCGAAGCGCGCGAATGCGTGGGTAATGCCCTGCGCGAAGCCGCGTTGCCGTGGCGGTGTCCAGTTTTGCATGGCGCGGGTCGCCACCGGAAACGTGGCGCCTTCGCCGACGCCCAGCAGTACGCGCACGAGAAACAGCGTGGTGAGGCTGCCGGCAAGTCCCGTGAGAATTGTTGCGGCCGCCCAGATGACGCCGCAGACGAACAGCGTCTTTCTCGGGCCGAAGCGATCCCCAACCCATCCGCCGAACACCTGAAACAGCAGATAGGGATACGCGAACGCCGAGAACACGAACCCCAACTGCGTGTTCGACAGCGAGAGCTCCCGTTGAATCGCGCTGCCGGCGGTCGCGACGTTCACGCGATCGATGTAGGTGATGAGGTACATCAGGCAGAGCAGGCCGAGCACGATGCGGCTTGGCGTCCAGCGCCTGAATCGAGGCATGTGGGGCGCTATAGACTATTTCAGATTGCAGATTGCGGAGCTCAGATTCACGTTGCGGATGTCAGCAGCGACTGCAGCAGCGTGGCCGGGTGCATGGCCGTCACGCCCGTGAAGTGGGCGACCTGCTGGCGGCACGATACGCCGGACGCAACGAGCACGGTATCAGGTGTCATCTCGCGCGCCGCCGGAAGGAGACGGCGCTCCCCGATCTGACGCGACACGTCGTAGTGCTCGCGCGCGTAGCCGAATGAACCCGCCATGCCGCAACAGCCGGCATCGAGATCGATCGTGGTGCACGACGGAATCCGCGCCAGGAGCCCGCGCGCGGCCGGCATGAGGCCCATCGCTTTCTGGTGGCAGTGTCCGTGGAGCAGCACCTTCGACGGCCCCGTTCGCAGCGGCAGCGCCGCGGATCCCGCCTGCCACGATCGCTCCAGATACTCCTCGAAAAGCACGCAGGCATCCGCGACCAGCTTTGCCTTGCGCTGCACGTCGCCGCGCAGCAGCGCAGGTCCGTCCTCGCGGACGGCCGACAGGCAGCTCGGCTCGAGGAACACGATCGGTTCATGACGGGACGCCGCCTCGTACAGACGCTCGGCATTTGCCGCAGCGAGATCCCGTGCCTCGGCGAGCAGTCCCTGGGAGATGAGCGGCCGCCCGCAGCATACGTGCGGCGCGAGACGAACGCGCACGGCCGCAGCTTCGAGGACGCCTACGGCCGCCATGCCGATGTCCGGATTCATGTAGTTCGTGAAGGTGTCGGTGAACAGAACCACAGTGGAGGCTGGAGGCTGGGGGCTGGAGGCTGGGTGGCGGCCAGAAGGTGGGGACTGGGGGCTGCGGCGTGCAAAACGCCGTGCAAACGTGTCACGAGTCCACGCCGGCAGCGTTCGCCGCCGGTCGATGCCCGCGATCTGCTCCGCCGCCCATCGCCCCGGAGCGCTTCGCGACACGAGGTTCGACAGCGGCGCGAGCCGGCTTCCGTATCGCGCGAGCGTATGGATGTGACCGATGGCGCGCGCGCGTAACGGCGTGCCATGACAATGCCAGTAGTCGGCAAGGAATTCACTCTTGAACCGCGCGACGTCGACGCCAACCGGACATTCGGCCTTGCACGCCCGGCATTCCAGGCACAGATCGAGGACGTCGAACACCCCTTCCTCGCCCAGGCCCGACTCGCCAAGCTTGCCGGTCATCGCCAGACGAAGGGCGTTTGCGCGGCCGCGGGTCGAGTGTTTTTCCTCGGACGTCGCCATGTACGACGGGCACATCGTGCCGTCGAGCTTCTTGCGGCAGGCGCCGAGCCCGCTGCACATCTCGACGGCTCGCCCGAAGCCGCCGTGCTCCGAATAATCGAAGTGCGTCACCGGATCGGGCGTTCTGTACTCGGCGCCGTACCGAAGGTTGGCGGTGAGCGGCGGCGTGTCGACAATCTTCCCGGGGTTGAACAATCCGCCGGGATCGAACGTTCGCTTGACGGTCCGGAAGCTCTCGTACAGCGTCGGCCCGAACATTTTCTGATTGAACGGCCCTCGCACCAGACCGTCGCCGTGCTCGCCCGACAACGCGCCGCCGAATTCGAGCACGAGATCGGCGATGTCGTTCGCGATGGCCTCGAAACGCTGAACGCCCTCCGCCGTCTTCATGTTCACCACGGGCCGTACGTGCAGGCATCCCACGGACGCGTGCGCGTAGACGCCCGCCACCGTGCCATGCCCGTGGACGATCTTCAGAAACCGTTCGATGTAATCGCGCAGCTTTTCCGGCGCGACGGCCGTGTCCTCCACGAAGGAGAGCGACTTGGCGTCGCCTTTCATGGCCATCGACAGACCCAGCGACGCTTCCCGCAGGCTCCAGATGCGTGCCTGGTCGGCGGCCGAGAGGGCACGCCGCCACCGGCAGCTGAACGGCGACGCCGCCAGCTCACGCTCGAGCGCCTCGAGACGCGGCAACAGGTCGTCGTCTCGATCGGCGTAGAGCTCGACGCACAGCAGCGCGCCGGGATCGGTTTGCAGGATGCTCCGTCGAAGAGCGTCGAGCGCAGGGCTCTCCCGGGCGTGATCGAGGATGAAGCGGTCCATGACCTCCACGGCCGACGGGACGTGGCGCAGGATGAGCGGCGTCGCGGCCAGCGCGTCCAGCAGATCTTCGAACTCGATGGCGAGCACCGCCCTGGCTCGCGGCAGCGGCACGAGATTGAGCGTCGCCGACACGACGAGCGCCAGCGTGCCCTCCGACCCGACGACGAGTTTGGACAGGTTGAACGGCTTCGCCGGATCGACGAACTCGTCGAGGTTGTAGCCGCCGACGCGACGGAGGACGTTCGGGAATCGCCGCGCGATTTCCCCGGCCTGCGTGGTCGCAAGCTGGCGCACCGTGCGATAACAGGTCGATTCGAAGCCGCTGCCCGAGCACGCGGCGTCGAGCGCGGCCGCGTCGAGCGGTCGAAAATGCACCACACTGGCATCTGCCAGGACGACCTCGGTCTCGATCACGTGGTCGATCGTTTTGCCGTAGAGGACGGACCGCGCGCCGCTGGAATTGTTCGCGATCATGCCGCCGACGGTCGCGCGGCTGGCGGTCGAAATATCGGGGGCAAAACGGAGACCGTGCGGCTTCAGGGCCGCGTTCAGCACGTCGAGGACGATGCCCGGCTCGACCCGCGCCCATCGTTCGGCAACGTTCAGCTCGAGCAGCCGGTTGAAGTACTTCGAGGTGTCGAGCTGGAGGCCGGCGCCGATCGCCTGCCCTGCCTGCGAAGTCCCGCCGCCTCGCGCGGTGATGGAGGCGCCGTGCCGCCTCGCCACTTCGACGACGCGCACGACATCGTCGCGCGAGCGGGGAATGACGACGCCCGCCGGCTCGATTTGGTAGACGGACGCGTCGGTCGAGTATAGCGCGCGCGAAATCGGATCGAACCGGACTTCGCCTTCGATGTGTTTCTCGAGGTCGCGTCGAAGATTCTCGCCTCCCACTCTAGTTGGAACCGACGATCCGGATGAAGTCAGGATCTTTGTATAGTGCCTCGAAGGCTCTGTTGCCCAACAGCTGCTTCCTGTTCGCCGGGTTCAGCTCGACCGCCTGCCGCAGCGCCGACAGCGCTTCGGCTGTTTGTCCCATCTGAAGGTGAATGTTCGCGAGGGCGATCCATGCCGTGTCGTTGGTCGGCGACTTCTCGCGGGCGGCCGTCGCCCGTTCCATCGCGCCGTTCAAATCCTTTGCGGCGAGCCTGGCGTTTGCCTGCGACAGGATTTCGCCGGAACGAACCGCGTTGAGGATGCGGCGAAGCTCGGCGAACGGCGTCCGATGTTCGTCCACTCGCAGGTCGAGCTCACGATCGCCGAAGCCCTGAATCGCCAGCGGCTTCAGAATCATCAGCGACGCCGATTGCACGCCGCGTTTGTCGCCGCCTTGCGCCTGTCCCGCTTCGAGCGCATCGAGAAGCCGTTCGGCGAGCGGGCCGCTCGACGCCTCGAACGATCGGGCCATCGCGTCGACAACCTCAGGTCCGGTGAGCGTGTTGCCCTGGGCGCAGTAATTCACGCCGCACGTGTGACCCTTCCAGTCGGTGATCGTCTCGCTCGTGAACGCGGCCGTCCGTCCCTGCGCATCGAGGATGGCGACCTGCCGGCTGTTCCGTCCGTCATCGCTCCGCAGCATCATGTCGAGCGCCTGCTGCGGCGTCATCCCGGCTTCGAGGAGCTCGACGCCGATCGTGCTGTACATCGGGTTCGACGCCGATTGGTGAGCGAAGACCGCCACGCCGCCCTTTCCACCCCGCGTCCGGCTGCCAACGGCGATCGTCTTCGAGTGCACGGCCATCCCGAGCTGTCCCGTGGCGGGATCGCGGCCGATGATGGAGAAGGTTCCCTCTTCACCGGGCTCGTAGGTTTGTGCAGTCGCAGCGTGAGCGAGCGATAAGCTAAGGAGCGTACAGAAGACTCTTGCCAGCATCCGGCAATCATAATCCTGCTGATTCCCTCCGCCCAGACTTCGGCGGCTCACAGCGCGAGCCAGCCGCGAAGCGCCTCGCCGATCGCGTCGAGATGGGGCACATCACACTGACCGATGATGCGCGCGATTGCTCGGCGGGGAACGCTTGCAACTTTGTCGACCATCACCTGAGAGGGAACGGACAATCCGGACCGAACGCCGGGTGGCAGATCGACGCGAAACAGCTGTGCATCGATGCAATCCGAGGTGATCGGACACACTGTGATACTGGAGTGTGTCGCGTTGAAGAGATCGGACTGCACGACCACGGCGGGACGCGGCTTGCCGGTGTACGATCCGCGCGCAGCCATCACGACGATGGCGCCGCGAGTCATTCCTGGCCGTGCCAGCCAGATGTATCTGCGATCTCCATCATGAAACGCAGCGCCTCGCGGTCGGACCGACGCCGGCTTGCAAGGAGCGACTGGCGTCGCGCTTCGACGGCCACGTCCGGGCCGCCCGGCCCGAGTCCGGCCTCGAGAAGCTCGCGGGCGACCTCGCTGCGCGTTTGCCGCCGCCGCCGGGCTTCGCGCGCGATGCGCTTTTCGAGCGCGGCCGGCACGCGGATTGTCAGGACTGTCGAGTCGGTCTTGGGGCGTGCCATGTTGTATGACAGTATACATGCTACCGGATGCCGCCCGCGCGCTCCGGCGGGAAGCCGGACGCGCCATACAAGAACACGCAGACGTGATTTTCGCCAAGTCCTGCGAGCTCTGCGTTCCCTCGTCTGTCGTCAGCTCTTTGGACGCAGGATCACGTAGGTCGGCAGACCGATCGCGTCGAAGCGCTGCATCACTGGCTTCGCCGGCAGCTGATCGGGATCCTCAGCCTGGAACTTGATCTTCACGTACCCGGCCAGCGCCGACTTCACGTCCTCGTTCTGCAGCGTCGTCTTGTCCATCGTCAGGCAGTTCTTGCACCACGTCGCCCACATGTCGATGAGCACCGGTTTTCGCTCCCGCGCGGCGGTGTCGAGACCTTCTCCCAGATTCGCATGCCAACCGGCCTTCAGTTGCGCTTCGACGCTGGACGTGACGGCCGACGCATCGACCCAGCGATTCGAGAAGATGGAATAGGCCTCGTATCCGTAGTAGGCGGCAGTGAGGAGAATCATGACGCCGAACGCCTGCTTCACCCGAACCATCCATGCGCCCGGTTTGGGGAGCGCGGCAATCCCGGCGCCGGCAATCGGCCAGGGGATCGCCATCCCGATGCCGAGGCAGAAGGGCAACGCCAGCGCGATCTTCGTTCCCGTTGCGTACAGGTTGCTGGAGAAGAGCACGACCTGAATGACGACCGGCGCCACGCACGCGCCCGCGAGCAGCGCCGCCACGGCGCCCATGCTGAAGGCCAGCACCACCGTGCCGCGGTTCGCGCCCGCATTGAAGCGGCTCGAGTACTTCGAGAAATCGATCAGCAGCACGTCGAACATCGCCAGGCCGAGCACGACGAAGAGGATTGCGATGCCGGCGTTGAACCACGGGGACGCGTTGATCGTCCCGAAGGTGCCCGCGGTGAGGATGACAATCAATCCGAGCGCGCCGTAGACGACGGCCATGGCGGCGCCGTAGGCGGAGCCGAGGAGAAACCCGCGGGCGCGCGAACCGGCCTGCGCGCCCGCGCCGATGATGGCGAGGTTAATCGGAATCATCGGCAGCACGCACGGCGTCAGGTTCAGCGCCAGACCGCCGAGCAGGACGAGCAGCAGGATGGCGAGCGGTCCGCGGCCTTCGAACATGCCGCGCTCCTTCACGCCGTTCTCAGCGTTGCGGACGAACTTCAGAAACTCGCCAGCGTTGAGGTACCCACCGGTCGTGCCGAGCACCGTGAAGTCGTCGAGCTTCGCGAGATCGTCGGACGGACCGCGGGAACCGGGTGAGCCAGGCGATGCTCGCGACTCCGGCGAACTCTGCGAACCTCGTGGTCCGGGTCTCTCGCCGCTGCCAAATGCGATTCGATCGAACAGTTTGACGGCGTCGACGTTGGGCGTGACGGCTGACGCCGCCGGCACGATGTTCAACGTCCACCGCACGTCGGCCGTCGTCGGCGCGTAGCAGACAGTCGCGTCACAGGCCTGATACCGCAGGTGAGCCGGCACGATGATCTCGCCTGTCGCGACGTTCGCAGCGAGCGTGAGCCGTACGCCAATCAGGAACTCGTGGTCGAAGACCGACAACGGCTTGTCCAACCCGGCCTGCGCGAGACTCGATGACGGCGGAAAGACCGTTTCGTCCCACGAGACACCCGCGGGAGCGTCCACGGTCAGCACGGTTGGAATGAAGGTCGGGTCGCTCGGCTTGTTCGACTGGGTGTGGACGCCTTCGGGAAGCGTGACGTGCAGAGCCACGCGTATTGAAGTCCCCGCACGAACCGCAGTGCTCTCGATCAGGGGAACGACGTCGGCCTTCGGGCGGCGGAGCTGGGCGTGCGCGGGACTGACGAGAACCAATCCACCACAAAGGACACGAAGGACACAAAGGATCAAACCTTGGTACCGAACGCGTCCTCGGGGGCCCGCTTGGGCACGTAGAACACCAACGAAACGAACAAATGAACCTTTGAGTACAGGTTCCTTCCTTTGTGTCCTTCGTGTCCTTTGTGGTGAAAAACTGGCGATCACTTCACTTCCCTGAGCGCAATCGTTCCTGGCGCGAGCGGGAGTGACGAGGGATCCACGGCTCCCTTGACCGGTGGCAGATCCTGGAACATGAAGTCCCACTTCCAACGCTCGGAGGGATTCGACGCCTGCAGCCAGTGCGTCGCCGCGATCGGCCTCGCGAACGCGAGCGTCGTCAATCCGGCGAGGCCGGGAGCGTCGCCGAATCGCGCCGCGATGTCGGCGCGCACGTGTGCCGCGCCCGTGTAGTCGGAGGGCACGCCGAGCGCGATACCCACGTTGACCAGAATCTCCCAGTCTTCCATCGCGTCGCCGGGAGGGGGAATCGCGCGCGCCGCGCCCTGCAATCGTCCCTGCTCATTCGTGTAGGACGCCTCCTTCTCCACATACGATGCGCCGGGGAGCACGAAATCGGCGGCGCGGGCCAGGCTGGTCAGCACCACACCGTGAACGACGAGCAAGGGCAGCCTGCCGCTCGCGCGGGCATCCACGATCCATTGCGTGTCGCCGATCGAGCCCTCGGGACCCGGATCGAACACGTACAGCGCGGTCACGCGTCCGGCTTCGACCGCCTGCCTCAGCGCAGCCGTGTCGGCTTCACGGACCTCGTCGCCGACGGCGCCACCGACAAGACCGAACGCGCGTGCGCCGCTCACGTTTGGCGCGTCGACGGCGGGCACGGTGAACTTCGTGCCCTCTGGCTGCGGCTTCTGCCGATAGCGCCAGCTCACCGTGATCGATTGCGGGCCGGTCTCGCCACTCAACGCCTCGGTGAGCCGCCGGAACAGGAAGAGCTCCTCGTGAGAGGCGTGTGCCGAGAGCAGAAAACGCACTCCGTCCGGGTTCTCTCCTCCGGCTGCGGCCAGGCGATCCCGCAGCTTCGAGAGGAACTCATGCCATGGGACTGGTTGCTGAACGCCCGCCTCGGTTCGTTCGAGCGGCTTCCGAAGGCGATCGTCCCCCTCAATCCAGTGGTACTCGAAGCGGCCGATGTCGCACATCCAGTAGCCGTTCACGTTCGGATTGAACCGCGGCGTGAAGCGGATGAGCCGTGACCCCTTGGCCCACTCGGGCTTTGCCTTGATCCACGCGGTGACGTTGCAGCCCTTCGCACACTGCGTGCAGATCGTGTCCGCCGCGTTCGGGTTGTCCCACGGGCGCGATTTGAACCGGTAGTCGCGAGTGGTGATCGCGCCGACGGGACACACGTCCATCAGGTTGCCGGAGATCAGCGAATGGACGCCTTCTTCCTGGAACGTGGCGATTTCGCTGCCGTATCCGCGATCGATGATGTTGATTTGCGCGTCGCCGTCGACGTCGCGCATGAATCGGACGCAGCGGGTGCAGAGAATGCACCGCTGGCGGTTCAGCATCAGCGTGGGTCCGAAATCGACGTCGCCCTTCACGCCCTCGCCGTCGAAGACGCGCCGCTCGAATTCCATGCGGCTTTGATCCCGGCCGAAGGTATAGGAAAAGTCCTGAAGCGGACACTCGCCGCCCTTGTCGCACACCGGACAATCGAGCGGATGATTGATCAGCAGGAACTCGAACACGCCGGCGCGCGCCTCGATCACGTCCGGCGTCCGCGTGCTGACGACCATGCCATCGGCGCACACGGTCGAGCACGACGTCTGCAGCTTCGGCATTTTCTCGATCTTGACAATGCACACGCGGCAGGACCCGTCGATGCCGATGCCAGGGTGATAGCAGTAATACGGCACCGAGATGCCGTTCTCGATCGCCGCCTGCAGAATGGTCTTTCCCTTCTCGACCGCGACCTGAAGGCCGTCGATCGTCAACGTGACGGTATCCATGATCTTCAATATAGCTGATACGCGACAGCTGAGGGCTGACAGCCAACCGTTCCGAGCATTCGGCTCTCAGCTTTCAGCTAGTTTTTGACGACGTCGACGAGCCCGCCGTCGTCTTTGTTGAACTCGACGCCCCGGAGGACGCCGCCAAGGGGCACACGCTTTTCAACCATCCGCTCGGTGACCCGCACCACGACATCGACCGGCTTCTTGTCCGAATACTGCAGGGTAAGCGTCACCGGTACGTCGAAGATCTCGCCGAGCTGTTCGACGCTCAACACGATCTCCTGACCCTCGACGCGAGAGCCGATCTTCACCTTCGGAAGCGCGGAGCCGTAGATCCAGCGCTCGAAGAACCGCTCGAGCGGCCGGCCGCTTTCCGCCTCCATCGCCGCGCGCAGATCTTGGGTGCCCGCCTTCTGGAATCGGGAGGTCCGGTAGAAGCGGCGCAGTCCTCGGAAGAATGCATCGTCGCCGACGAGGCGCCGCAGCATGTGCAGCACGGCGGCGCCCTTGTTGTAGATCAGCGCGCGAAACACTTTGCTCTCGCCGCGGATGTGACCGAGGCGATAGCCCAGATGAATCGGGCCCTGCCTCGACTCCGCCATTCCCCATCGCCGAAGCTGGCGCAGGACCGAGCCAAACAGCTCGTCGCCGCGCTGGTGCTGCGCGTACAGCGCGGCAAAATACTGGGCGAAGCCTTCGCTCAGCCACTGCTCGTGATAGTTGCGCCAGCCGACGGCCTGTCCCCACCACTGATGCGCCAGCTCGTGCGCGATGAAGAAATCGGCATAGCCGGGAAACGCGGCGGGGTCGTTCCGCCATACCATCTGCGACGTGGGCATCTGCTGATTCAGCGCGGCGAAGTACGCGGGACTGTGGCCCCCCGGCAGGTCGCTCTCGATCAGCGCCACGGTGAAGCTCGGATACGGCGAGTCGCCGATGATCGACTGGTAGAACGTCGCGATGTCGGCCGTACGCTCGGCCAGCTCGCGCCCCCGCGGCACCTGCCGCGGATTGGATTCGACCGACAGGTTGAGCGTCCCGTAGGAAATACCGGCGAGCGCAGGCAACTGTCCGGCCGCAGTTCCGGCTCCGTCCGACGGAAAGACGAGAGTGGCCGCCTCGATGCGCGTGAACCGGCTGAGGATGAACGCGAGATACCGCAGCGGCTGCGCCGCCCTGAACGCGTAGACCTTGCGCGCCGACGAGGCGTCCTTGCCGGGCACGGGCACGGGGTAGCCGGGTTCGAGCTCGCCGCTGGCCACGCACTCGATCGTCGACGGCACGGTGATCTGTATTCGCGCGGTCGCGTAATCGCTGACGGGCGCCTGGGGGTACCAGAACGTGCGGCTGCTGTACAACAGGCTCGGCTCCGGCGCAAACAGGATCGGACTCTCGTCCTGCTGGCGGCCCTGGACCGCGACGGTCTCGCGCTCTGGAATCTGCGGCTGGAGCCGGCCGGAGTACGTGACCGTGAGCGTGAGCTGCGCATCGCGTGTGAGCGTGGTTGGCAGATTCACGACGACCGTGTTCTGGTTCTTCACGCGGACGGCAAACAGACGGCCGAGCTCGTAGCTGACGATGGACTGCACGGTGAGCGTGTCGGCCAGCTTCAGCGTCAACGTGCCGATCGCGTACGCGCGCACCTTGAGGCGGAGGCGCGCGCGGCCGTCGATCCACAGACGGTCCGGGCTCGCCGACACGTCGACGTCGTAGTCGAGGATGTCGTAGTCGACGAGATCATCTTCGTTGTAGAAGCGCCCGCGCGTCTGCAGTTTTTGCTTCGACGCATACAGCGAGATGTTGCGATGCCGCTTGCGATCGAAGAAGCTGATGTCTTCGGCCTCGTTCCCCGCTTTCGCGTACGTGAGCGTGTCGTACCGCCGCGTTCTGATCTCCGCGACGAAATCGCCCGGTCCGGGCAGCAGCGACCACGGATCGCGGCTGAGATCGCCGAGATCGATCACGAACGACTTCTGCGACTCGTCGCGGAAGATGTCCTGCGCGCGGCGCAGGTCGCGGGGATCGATCGCGGCGGGCGTCAGCTTCGACTGCTGAATGATCGCCTCGAAATCGCCCGGGTTCATGCGCAAGTACGCCGACTCGAACTTCGACTCGACCGCCTCGCTTCCACAGAAGATCCGCACCTGCCCCTTTTCCGTGTCCGGGGCCGGATGAAAGTTGAACGTGCCGCTGCCGAGCAGCACCAGCGCCGTCGTGCCCTGGTCGATCTCGCCGACGAAGACCGACCCCTCCGCAAGCGTCACGTCGATGTCTTCCGCCGAGATCTTCAAATCGCGGGCGGTGAACTGCTTTCCCGCGTTCAACCCCAGGCGGTAGAGGCTCTCGACGGACGACAGGCGCTCCTCCTCGACGATCGCCCATTCGCGCGCGCTGCCGGGATCGCCGATCCGCTTGATGTCGAGCCGCCAGGTGGCGACACGGGCCCGCCCTCCGAACTCGACCAGGACGTCGATCATCATCTGGTAGCCGTTGCCGGGCAGCGTTCCCGCGAGCGGCAGCCGATCGCGCTCCTGTACCACCGCTCTCGTGGCGCCGGGCATCACCTCAGTGCTGGCGAAGTCGCGGACGGTGTCGCGGTTCGCGCTCTCGGTGTGCAGCGCGAGGTAGGCGGCCGCATTGCCGGAGCGCAGCGTCTGCTCGACGGCCGCGATCAGTGCCCGAATGGCGTCGTCTGGCGCCGGGCGCTCCTGCGCGCGCACGGGCCCGGCGGCGCACAGCGCGCATGCGACGACGATGAGCGTCAACCGAAAGGTCATCCCCACGGCGATCTGTCCGAAGCCCTTATTTTAGACACGCATGCCGGGAATGCGGCCCGCGCCGGACGCGAGTATTTCAACCGTTCTCAGCCGCCGCCTTCCGATTCAACACGATGGATATCGATGTGCCGCTGGCTCGCAACGTCCGACGTCGCAGAAAGCCGAGACGATTACATGCTCGCAGGCGCGGTGCGACGCAGCAGAAGCACGGTGAGGTCGTCGGCGAGACGCGTGTCGGCGGTGTGCTGCTCGACGGCGCGAACGACTGCCGCGCCGATGGAGGAGATCGGCTGCGCGAGGCTCGCCTTCAGCGCGGTCTCCAGTCCGATTTCGTCGAACGGCACGCCGGATGGATTCTCGGCCTCGGTAATGCCGTCGCTGTAGATGGCGACGAGGTCGTCGCGCTGGATGACCACCCGTCCCATCGTGTACGCAGAGTGGTCGAACATGCCGAGAGCGATGCCGCCGTCTGTCAGCCGTTCGCAGGAGCCGTCGGCGCGCATCACGAGCGGCTGCGTATGGCCGGCGTTCACATATGTCATCTCGCCGGTGAGCGGCTGGTACACCGCGTAGAAGAGCGTGATGAACCGTGTCCCCGGCGCGTGGCGGCACACCTGTACGTTCAGCCGGGTGACGAGCGCGGCCGGCTCGAGCTTTTCGTCGACGAGTGTGCGCAGCATCGCGAGCAGCAGCGCCATCAACAGCGCGGCCGGACTGCCTTTCCCTGCGACATCTCCAACGGTTACGACCAGCCGTCCATCGTCGAGCGGCAGGATGTCGTAGAAATCGCCGCCGACCGTGTTCGCCGGCCGGCTCAGGCCGACGGTTTCGACGCCCGGCGCGGTGTGCAACCCGCTCGGCAGCATCGCCTGCTGGATGTCGCGCGCGATCTCGAGGTCGTTCTTGAGCGACAGGCGGTCGGCCACCTCGAGCAGCACGAGCAGGTTCATCAGCACGAACGCGAAGACCAAGGTCCACGTGCCTTCGTGGAAGAGCGGGCCGGGCATGCCGACCCTGATCCCGAACGGGAGCCAGGGGCCGACGTTCACGAGCCCGAATCCCTGAGACAGATTGATGATGCCGATCGCCGCGAATACGAGCGCCGCGGCGTACACGATCCGCCGGGCCGGCGACAGCTTCATCGTGAAGGCGACGAACAGCACGCGCGTTTCCGCGATGAACCGCCTGTGCCACGGCAGCGCCTTGAAGGTGTCGGTCTTCACGCCGCGAATGAAGAACTTGTACGCCTCGCGCGTGTCGCGCGTGAAGAGACGCTGCAGATCTTCGGCGGTCAGATCCTTCGTGTAGGTGTCGAAGAACGCGCCAAAACGTGAGGCTCGAGGGTCCAAGGTTCTCCGTTCAAATAATGGCGAGCTCTTTGCCGACCTTCGCGAAGACGTCGAGCGCGAACTGCAGCTCGTCACGGGTGTGCGTCGCGGTCACGATCGTCCGGACGCGCGCTTTGTCGCGCGCAACCGTCGGAAACGCGATCCCTTGCGCGAAGACGCCTTCCTCGAACAGGCGATCCGACAGCTTCATCGCCAGCGCGCCCTCCCCGGCGATGACTGGCGTAATGGGGCTTTCGCTCAGGCCCGTGTTGAACCCCAGCGCCTGAAGGCCCGCCTTGAAGAAGCGCGTGTTCTCCCACAGCCTATCGATGATCTCAGGCTCCTGCTCGAGCACGTCGACGGCGGCAATGCAGGCGGCGGCCACGGCCGGCGGATGCGATGTCGAGAACAGAAACGGCCTCGCGCGATGATAGAGAAACTCAATCAGCGCCCGGCTGCCGGCCACGTATCCACCGAGGGCGCCCATGGCTTTCGACAGTGTGCCCACCTGAATATCCACGCGGCCGTGCATGCCGAAGTGATCGATCGTGCCCCGGCCGTTCCTGCCGAACACGCCGCTCGCGTGCGCGTCGTCCACCATCATGATGCAGCCGAACTCCTCCGCGAGCGCGCACAGCCCCGGCAGCGCGCCGACGTCGCCGTCCATGCTGAACACGCCGTCGGTGATGAGCAGCTTGCGCTGGCCAGCCGGCAGCTCGCGGAGGACCCTCCGCGCGGCATCGACGTCCTTGTGCGGAAACACCTTGATCGTCGCCCGGCTCAGGCGGCAGCCGTCGATGATGCTGGCGTGGTTCAGCTCGTCGGAGACGACGACGTCCTCCTTCGATAAGACGGCGGCGACCGTCCCCGCGTTCGCGGCGAAGCCGCTCTGGAACACGACGACCGCTTCGGTCTTCTTGAACTCGGCCAGCCGCCGTTCGAGCTCCATGTGGATGTCCATGGTGCCCGCAATGGAGCGCACCGATCCGGATCCGACGCCAAGCTGCTCGATGGCGGCGCGCGCGCGCTCCCGAAGTTTCGGGTGCGTCGCCAAGCCAAGGTAATTGTTCGACGAAAGGTTCACGACCTGGCGATGATCGAAGGTTGTCTTCGGCTTCTGCTCGCCTTCGAGAACACGCAAGCGGCGATACAGCCCCTGCTGCTTCAACGAGTCGAGCTCAATCGAGAGATAACCGAGGGGATCGTGTCGCACCGGGCAAGTATATGGTCCTTCGGCCTTCGGGCTTGGTGCCTGGTCCGTCCTTCGTCCCGGTCCGTCCTTCCTCCTGGGTCCTTGGACCCGGGACCAGGGACGGACCGAGGACGCGGGACGGACGGAGATTCGGCCGGCGATGCATCCCGGCTGGCTGCGTTGCTCATCGTTCGAATATTTCCGATATGCTCACTCTTCGCGCCTTGCCATCCGGGCGCCTCGCCGCCCTCGGTGCTCAACGAACTTCTGAGACGCGACACTAGCGGATCTGGAAGACGCGGTCCCCGCCGAAGGCGGCCACTTCCCGCGCGCCGCGGGATCGCAGCCAGTCGCTCACGCGACGGCCGCCGTCGCCGGCATAGAAGGTTTCATGCACGATCGCGTGAGTAGCGTTCGTCTCGAGGAGCGCCTGCCACGCGCGCTCGGGACGGGTCGAGAGGTCCCGAAGCCGCTGATCGAGCTGACCGTACGCGACCGGCTCGCCGCCGCTGTAGCCGTTGACCAGCGGTTTCCAATGGCTCGTCGAATAGAACATGTATCGGACATCGAACGCGGGCTCCCCGATCGGCAGCTCGACGATGGCGGTTGCGGCCGGAAGCGAAGAGACGAACCCGTAGACCGGCGGCACAGCCGACGCTGACAGGGATCCGGGAAGCGGCGCCAGGCCGGGCTGCAGGTACTCGGTCGAGTTCTGGTTGATCGGGATCGGGATCGCCAGCGATTCGAGAACGATCGCCAGTGAAGCGGCGATGGCGACCGTACGCGCGCGCGCGATCCGGGCGAGCACGGCTGCGCCGAGCCCGCCGAGCACGGCGAGTGTGAAGGTCACGACCATCGCGAACCGCGCCGGCACGCGAACGCCGTCAAAACCGGGGACGCAGTCGTAGAAAAGGGCATACAGGCTGGTGGGCGCGATTGTCCGGCCGCGCGCATGGATCGACGGTCCCCACGACATCACCATCGCGAACAGCATCAGCGCGCTGAAGATGCCGGCGGGTGACGTCAGCCAGCGGCGCAGTGTCGTCCGGGAATCACGCGATGCGGCGAGCAGCGCGAGCGCGAGCCCGAACACAATCCACGCGGCTCGCTCGACGCTCGTGATCTTGATCGGCGACCGCAGCGTCCACCCGAAGAGCAACGCGATGAGCACCGCAGAACACAGGACGAGCGTCCACGCGATCGACCGGATGGCGACGTGGCTGGAAGCCGCTCTGCCGCTTCGTGCCGTGCGATAGGCCGCGACAACCGCGACGACTGCGAGCGCCGTGATGGTCAATCCTGGAAAGAGCTCGCCCTCGGCCTTCGGCCAGGCGCGAACGATCGGCCCCCACAGGTGAAGATTCGGGTTGGCGGTCAGGTACGCGTACACATCGCCGGAGAACTTCGTCGTTTCGTCGATCGACCGCGCGCGGAAGCCGAGCCGGCGCAGCGTCACGTACGGCAGCATGAACGGCGCGGTCAATGCCGCGACGGCACCGCACGCGGCGGCGAGCGGCCACACGATGCGCGCAAGCCGCCACGCGCGACGCGCAACGAGCTCCCAGACGAGATACACGAGCACGATCGGACTGAAAAACAGAAAGTAATAGCCGCACGACAGGTTCTGCAGCAGCCACGCGGTGGCGCCGCCGATGAGCGGCCTCGTGCGGCCCGTGTCGAAATACCGGCGGAAGCCGAACAGCGTGAACGGCATCCATGCCGATGACAACACCTGCAGGTGCGGCATCGAGCTCACACGGTAGGGCGCGAACGCGAACGCCATTCCGGCGACGAACGCGGCCTCGCGACTTGCCGTCAGCTCGCGCACGAACAGAAACATGCCGACGCCGGAGAGCACGAACGTCGACAGAAACAGCAGGTTGTAGCAGAGGATTGGGTTCTTCGTCACCGCGTAGACGGGCAGCACCTGCAGCGCCTGCGGCAGCAGATGCTCCGAATACGCGAGCGCCAGCGGGTGCGGGAAATAGATATTCGCGTGCCACCAGCCGCGGCCCAGGTGCGACGCTCCCCAGGCGACGATCCACGAATTGAGCAGTGGATCCCCGAAATCTCCCGGGATGTCGTGCGACAACCCGCGCGCGAGGGGCCACGTGAACACGAGCGTCATCGCGGCAAACAGGAAGGTCGCGACGATCGCGTCCCGCAAACGGTAAGACATGAGGCGGTGACCGCGATTATAGTGATTCCATGTTCGAGACACGCGCGGCGCAGATCGGTGCTGCGATCTGCGCCGTTTTCATCCTGGCCGGAACACCAGCCGCACAGAAGAAATCGATCGGCGCTGTGCTCGACACGCTCGATCGCGTGCACGCGTTCCGCGAGACTGCGATCTCACCCGACGGCTCGCGGCTCGCGTGGGTCGAAGAGACTTCTCCGTCTTCCAGCGCGATCTATTTCCGTACGCTTCCTTCAGGCGACGTGCGCCGGGTCACCGCGGCTGCCGACTTGGCCGGCCGAAGCGCCGAGGGCGCGAAGGCGGACGACCAGAACCACAAGGAGGCCGGGCTCGCCTGGTCGCCGGATGGACGGACGCTGGCGTTCCTGTCCGACGCGGCAACGCCGCCGCAACTCCAACTGTTCCTGTTCGAGGTCGACGGCGGAGCGCCGCCGCGCCGCGTCACGGACGTGACGGGGCAGATGGCGCATCCGCTCTGGTCGCCCGACGGCAGCCACATCGCGATGCTGTTCGTCGCCGGCTCAACGCAGGAGACCGGCGCGCTCGTCGCCTACAAGCCAGACGCCGGAGTGGTCGGCGAGGCCTACGAGGAACAGCGGATCGCGATTGTCGATCCGCGAAGCGGCGCCGTTCGAGAAGTCAGCCCGCCGAACGTATACGTGTACGACTACGACTGGGCACCGGATGGACGGTCGTTCGCGGCCGAGGCCGTCGAGGGGTCTGGAACGAACAACTATTGGACCGCGCAGCTGTACGTCATCAGCGCCGCCGACGGGGAAACGCGATCGGTCTGGAAGCCGGCGCTGCAAATCGCGTGTCCCCGCTGGTCGCCGGACGGGCAGTCGATCGCGGTGATTCACGGCATCATGAGCGACGAAGGCGTTACCGGTGGCGACGTCTACGTGGTTCCTGCGGGCGGCGGGACCGCGCGTAACGTGACGCCGAATCTCGAAGGGTCCGCGAGGTGGCTCGCGTGGCGGGCAAACGGCCGCATCGTCTTCGACGAGTATGTAGACGGCAGGTCGGCCTTGGTGGCGGTTTCGGCGAACGGCGGCGCGCGGTCCGTGCTGTCGACGACGCCGCAGCAGATCGCAAGTGTCTCGATAGCGGCGCGAGCGGACGTGTCGGCAGGCGTCGTCCAGTCGTTCCAGCACGCGGCCGAAGTGTATGCAGGGCCGCCGGATCTCTGGACGGTTCAGACGCAGACCAACGCCTCGATTGCTCCGATGTGGGGCGACGGCCGCAGCCTGCACTGGACCAGCGACAAATTCAGAGTCCAGGGCTGGCTGCTGTACCCGGCGAACTACGATCCGGCCCGCCGGTATCCGCTCGTCGTGTCGGTACACGGTGGACCGGCGTCGGCCAATTACCCGTCGTGGCCGACGCGCTGGAATGCGGTCCTTCCGAGCCAGGGCTACTTCGTGCTGCTGCCGAATCCGCGCGGCAGCTACGGCGGCGGCGAGGCGTTCACGCGGGCGAACGTCAACGACTTCGGGTACGGCGATCTGCGCGATATCGACGCCGGCGTCGTCGAGGCGCTCAAGGCGGCGCCGATCGATCCCAACCGCGTCGGCATCATCGGGTGGAGCTACGGCGGCTATATGGCGATGTGGGCCGTCACGCAGACGACGCGGTGCAAGGCCGCGGTCGCGGGCGCCGGCATTGCCAACTGGCAGAGTTACTACGGGCAGAACCGCATCGACCAGTGGATGCTGCCGTTCTTCGGCGCTTCCGTGTACGAAAAGCCGGAAGCCTACTCACGATCGTCGCCGATCACGTTCATCAAGAACGTCAAGACGCCGACACTGGTGCTGCACGGCGACCGCGATTCGGAAGTGCCGACGCCGCAAGGCTACGAGTTCTGGCACGCGCTGAAAGCGCTCGGCGTGCCGACCGAGCTCGTGATCTACCCGGACGAAGGCCACGCGATCGGCCGGCCGGAACACCAGCGCGACATCGCGGAGCGCCTCGTCGCCTGGTTCGATCGCTATCTGACGCGCTGAATGCGGACGTCGTGATCGGCCGCGATCTGATCGACGATGATCGACAGGATCGCGGCGGTCGGAATGGCGAGGATCGCGCCGACCAGCCCCCACAGCGCGCCGCCGACCAGCAGCGCCACCAGCACCGCCACCGGGCTGACGCCGACGCGCCGCTCCATGATCTTCGGCACGAGCACGTTCGCCTCGAGCTGGTGAAGGACGAGGAAATAGACGCCGACCATCAGGGCCAGCTTGGGCGAGACGGTCAACGCGACGGCAACCGCCGTGACGCCGCCGATGATCGGCCCGACGATGGGTATCGTTTCGCCGATGGCGGCGACGAGCGCCACCACGTAGAAGTAGGGCACGCCCATCGCACCCAGTCCGACGGCCGCAAACGTTCCCATTACGCCCGCGAGCACGAACTGGGCGCGCAGCCACGCGCTTACTTTGATCACCGCTTCACGCGCCGCGGTCGCCACGTCGGCGCGTCGCCCGGCGGGCACGAAGCGAACCAGGTAGCCAAACATCGATTCCGCTTCGATCAGCAGATAAAAACTGAGGATGAGAATCGTGATCAACCCGAACATGCCGCCGATGAGGCTCGACAACGCGACGAGCACCGTGCCGACCGCGTTGGTGCCGGACCCCGCGGGCGCGCTCTGCACGGCCTGCGCGAGCGTGATCTTGCGCGTCATCAGCTTGTAACGCATCAGGAAGCTCTGGAACCGATCGAAGTCCTCCGGCATCCTGTCCCAGAGCGAGACCGCCTGCGCGACGAGCGGCGGCACCACCATCAGGCCGACCAGCACGGTCGCGGCGACAATGGCAAGGTAGATGACGAGGATGGCGAGCCATCGGGGAATCGCGAGATGGCCGCTGCCGGATCGCGGACGCTCGATGAGCCGCACGAGCGGCGAGAATCCCATCGCGATCAGCACGCTGACGTAGATCAGCAGCAGCGCTTCGCGCGCCGCCCACAACGCCGCCAGCAGGATCGCGACCGCCGCGACCGTGAGGACGGTCTGAAGCATGCGGCGCGTGAAATCTCGGTCGGACAGCATTACGAACTCGCCACCACGGTGGACACCGAGGACTCGGAGGAACAATCGTGTACGGATTCTATCCCGCGTCGTTTGTGATGGAGAGGCTCATGTTTTTTCCTCCGTGTTCCCCGTGTCCTCTGTGGTGAAGCCCTCTGTGGTGAAGCGCTTTGTCAGCGCAAGTACCCGGCAGTGAACTCCGCGATCAGATCGTAGATCTCGCGCAGCTCGTCGAGCGGCGCCAGGAACACGATACGGAAGAATCCCTGCTCCGGAGGGAGGCCGAAACCGGACCCGTACACGCAGAGCACTCCGGTCGCGTGCAGAAGCGCCTTCACGTAGTCCTCGTCGGTACGTCCCGGCGGCAGCGCCACATGCGGCATCGCATAGAAGGCGGCCGTCGGCGCGATACACGTCATTCCCGGCATGGCGCGCAGGCGAGACACGGTCAGATTCGAGCGCTCGCGCAATGCGTCGCGGAACGTGACCTGATGCGACCGGTCGCCCGTCAGCGCTTCGGCAACCGCATACTGCATCGGCACGGTGCTGCACAGGCGCCCGTCCGCCAGTTTCTTCACGGCGGCGACGACATCGTCGAGACGCGGCGAACGCCCGATGGCCATCCAGCCCGTCCGCCAGCCTGGCGCGAGATACGCCTTCGACAGGCTCGAGAACGAAATGATGGGCGCATCGGCATCGAGGCGGCCCAGCGGTTCGACCGATCCATCGAACCCGAGATCGCCGTACACCTCGTCGGCCAGGATAACAAGGCCGTGCTCGTCGGCCAGTCCGAGCAGCTCGCGGCGCACGGCGGTCGGGTAGACGGCGCCGGTCGGGTTATTCGGATCGATGACGACGAGGACCCGTGTCGCCGGCGTGACGAGACTCCTCAGGTGATCGAGGTCCGGCATCCAGTCACGTTCGGGATCGAGACGGTAGTACTTCGCGCGAGCGCTCAGTTTCGCCAGCACGGCCGTGTACAGCGGATACGTTGGCATCGGCACGAGCACTTCGGCGCCGTCGTCCACGAGCGCGCTGAGCGCCAACTCGATGCCTTCGGACGTGCCGGCGGTGATGAACACGCGATCGGCTGTGACCGGAAATCCGTTCGTCGTGTACTCGGCGGCGACGGCGTCGCGCGCCGCGGGGATGCCCGCCGAGGGTCCGTAATTGTTGTGGCCGTCGCGCAAGGCACGCTCGACCGCGGCGATCAAGTGAGGAGGGGTTTTGAATCCGAACGCCACCGGATCGCCGATGTTCAGGTATCGGACGCGCGTCCCTGCCGCTTCGACGCGCTGAGCTTCTGCGACGATGTTGCGAATGGCGTAGGTGAAGCGGTGAACGCGTGCCGCGGTGGGAATCGCTCGATGCGCCTTCGCGATGGTCACGCGGCGATCTTACCTGAGAGATCGTCAGCAGGATTTACACACCAGGTGCGCGGCGAAGCTTCGCAATCGTGTAAGTCTTACGCGCTTTTCGAGTGAAAAACTGGCGAGTCGAACCCGCCGAGACTGGCAAAGCCAAGTCCAGTCAATAGTTTGCGTACATGGCAGCAACCTTGGAGTAGGTGCGGCCGATGTCGCGGGGTCAGCTCATCGCACCGGTCTTCTTCCTCGCTTGGACGGTTGCGGCCGCAGCCAACGTGATCGACAGTCAAACGCCGCCCCAGACGCCTCCTGTTGCGACGTTCAAAGCGGGCGTCGATCTCGTTCGTGTCGCCGCGATCGTGCGCGATCACAAGGGACGATTCGTTCAGGATCTCAACGCGCGCGACTTCGTCGTGTTGGACGGCGGGAAACCGCAGCGGATCGCCGATTTTCGCCCCGATGTGACCGGCGTCAGCGTGGCGCTGTTGTTCGACGTGAGCGGCAGCATGGAAGGCCATCTCGCGGACGCGCGCGAGGCGGCGCGGCACCTCCTCAGCTGGCTGGACGCACGAGACGAGCTCGCCGTCTTTTCCTTCGACACACACCTGGACGAGCGGACGCCGTTCACGGCAGGCCTCAAATCGCTTCCGGAGGTGATGGGAACCGTCGTGCCGTTCGGCGCCACATCGCTGCACGACGCGATTGCCGCCACCGCGAGACGCGTGGGCGCGCGCGAGGGACGCCGTCGAGCCGTGGTCGTCCTGACCGACGGTGCCGACAACGCGAGCCAATTGAAGCCGTCGGATGTGTCGGCGGTCGCCAGCGAGATCGACGTGCCGGTCTACATCTTCGGCATCGTCCCGTCGATCGATAACCCGTCGGAAGAGGCGGCGACGCCCGCCGCGGAGCGGTCGGCCTTCGCGGGCCCATTGGCGGATCTCGCGGCTTGGACCGGCGGCCACACGTTCGTGGCCAGCACACCCGCAAAACGCAGCCTGTCGGCGCGCCAAATCATCGACGAGCTGCGGCATCAGTATCTGATCGCGTTCGAATCGAGCGGCTCACCGGGCTGGCATCCGCTCGTGGTCCGTGCGCGGAACAAGGACCTTACCGTTCGTGCCCGGAGTGGGTATATCGCGGGGCAATCACGCCCGTCGCCTTAGGAGGATGAGTATGTTGCGGAAATTTCTCGTAGCCGTTCCGATCACGGTGCTGGCCATTGGCGGTTCGACGGCCTGCGCCACCAAGAAATTCGTCCGGACGAGCGTCGGCGAAGTGAACGAGAAGGTCGACTCGCAGGGTCGCGCGATCGAGGAGACACAGGAGCGCACCCGCAGGAACGAGGGCCGAATCTCGGAGGTCGACCAGAAGGCGCTCGCGGCCTCACAGGCAGCGCAGGCGGCACACGATGCCGCGAATGCGGCGAGCTCAGCGGCCACTGAAGTCGGGGGCAAGGTCGACACGCTGGACAAGGCCAACCGTCGGCTCGTCTACGAAGTCGTGCTGAGCGAAGACCAGGGGAACTTCAAGTTCGGCAAGACGGCCCTGCCGGATGAGGCGAAGACGAAGATCGACGAGATGGTGGCGCAGCTCAAGCAGGATCCGAAGAACATCTTTCTCGAGATTGAAGGGCACACCGACAACGTCGGCGATAAACGGACCAACGAGCGAATCGGTCTCGAGCGCGCCGAGGCGGTGAAGCGGTATCTCTATGAGCAATATCAGATTCCGCTGCACAAGATGAACGTCATCACCTACGGCAAGGAGAAGCCGGTGGCGCCGAACAAGACGAAGGCCGGCCGCGCCCAGAACCGCCGCGTCGTCATCAAAGTGCTCGCCTAGCGGCCTTGGCCTGAGCGAGCTGATCGCTTGGGCCAAGCGAGTCGAGGGCCTGTCCTGAGCGGGCTCGACGGGCTCAGCACGAGCGAGTCGAAGGGCTGCCCCGCGGCCCTGGAGCGTCAGTCGCCGGCCGGTTATGCCACAACCGGCCGGCGACTGGCCCTCAGGGCTTGAACAAGGGGTCTCCCGACCCCTTTTCGCGTGCCGCCGCCACGATCGCGAGCGTCGCGACGACGTAGCAGCCGACTCCGATCCACCACGCCAGCGAGATTCCCCAAGTCGCCGAGATGAGCACGGCCAATACGCTTGCTGTCACGGACGTGGCGCCGTTGATCCCCCAGAACCACGGCGTAAGCGATGCGCGCTTCAATGAGCCGATTCTCATCGCGATCGGAAACGGCATGCCCATGAAGAAGCCGCACGGCACGAGCAGCAGGAGGGCCACCACAATGCGGACGGGCGTGGCGGATCCCTGAAACGCCCTGACTGTTGGAGGCGTGACCAGCCCCACGAGCGTCAGAACGGCGACGAGCATGCCGAGGCGGCGCGGCGCCAGCCGCGGAACGGGCGCGTTCGCGGGCCGGCCGCCGGCGAAGCTGCCGGCGCCGCTCGAGATCAACAGCCCGAACAGCACGACCGACAGCGAGAACGTCGGATGTCCGAGGAGGAAGATCAGGCGCTGCATCTGGGCGATTTCCACCAGCATGAAACCGATACCGATGGCCGCGAATGCCAGCGAGAGCGCGAGGTTGTCGCGGAGCACTCGCGGCTCCGCCTTCAGGAACACCGGCAGCACGATGAACCCGAGCGTGAGCGCTGCGACGTAGACGAGCAGGTGTTCGAGAAGCTTCGAATCCATCTTGAAGAAGAACGGCCGGTCGTCAGTCGGCGGCGAGAGATCCTGCGAGAACCGGGCGACAAAGGAATCGACCGTACGGGTGTTCGCGAGCGAGACGAAGGCGGGATCCGGCGATGGGCGGGGCTCGAGCATCACGTCGAAATTCATCGTCTTCGCGACCGTCTCGATCGTCGTGATCTCCTGATCGGTGAACGGCGTGCGCTTCATCAGCAGTGTCGCCACGCCGGGCGCGTCCGGCGCCGCTCCCGGCGGCCGTCCAGTGGCGATGACCATGAGATGCGTTCGAGAATCGGCGATGCCCTGGCGCCGAAGTGTGTCGGTGGCCATCGCCACCACGCGGTACATCTCGGCCGGGATCGGACGCCGGTACCATCGCGACACCGACAGGATGCCGTTGTCCGTCAGCCGCGAGAAGAACAGCGTCCAGGCATCGGTGGTGTAGAGCGTGTTCTCGCTGAGCACGAACGCGCCGGCCGCCGTGGCCGCCCACGTGTCGATCAGCGAGATTTGAATCAGGTCGAATGGCTCGGCCGTCCGCGCCAGGTAGCTCCGTGCCTCGTCGTTGACGAAGCGCACCCTGGGATGACGATCGAGGTGCCCCGTGATGTCGCCGAAGACCTTGTTCACGGCATCCGTGATCGCCGTGTTCATCTCGACGGCGACGACCTGTTGTTGATCGAATACCAGCGCTGACAGGACATCGCGGCCTCCGCCCGCGCCGATGACGAAGACCCGGCCCTGTTTGACCACGTAATGCGCGATGTTCGTGACGTCGTACTTGAGGTGATCCAGCGGTTCGAAGTTGCCGTCGAATTTCGTGAGGACCGTTTCGGCCGATGCGTCGATGTTCAGTCGGAGCTGGCTCAGTGGCGTCGTATTCCGGTACGTGTCGCTCAACCCCCAGCCAAAGGGCCGTTCGAGCGTCGGCAGGTCCACGGCGATTCGGGAATAGGAGTTCCACTTCTCGTGGTACAGCCTGCCGTGGCCGGATCCTTTGGCGTACCCGAGCTGGCGGACCGAGCGATCCAGGGCGAAGCCGAAGGTCGCACCGAACACGACGACGATCGCGCCGACGCCAGCCGTCCGCAGACGGCCCCGACCCTTCGACGCCGCAATCAGGAAACCGAGTGACGCCAGCATCGCGGCCGCCGCCACGGGGAGCACCGTCCTCGGTCCCCCGACTAGATCGAGCACGGTGATGAGCAGCACGCACCCACACGCGGCGCCGGCCAGATCCGCGGCGTAGAGGCGGCTGATATCACGCGGAAACTGCGTGAGCACGATCGCAGTGGCGACGCCGCTGAAAACGAACGGAACGGCGATGACGCCGTAGGCGAGTGCCAGCTGCGACAGCGGCGACGTGATGACGGCCGGGTCGATCGCCGAGCGCAGATGAATATCGAGGCTCCAGACCGCGGTCACGCCGAAGAGCGCCGAGCTGAGCGCGAGGTTCAGCCGGGCACGCGCGGGCGTGAACCAGGCGGAGAACAGGTAGACGAGCACGGCGCCCACCGTCATGCCGAACATCGCGATCGACACGGCGACGAACGCGAGATGGGCCCACAGCGTGACGCTGAAAATCCGCGTGAGGAGGATCTCGAACATCAGCGTGGCCATGGCGACCAGGAAGATCCCGACGTATTCGGTGCGGCTGGCGGGCGTCGGCATCACAGATTCGTCGGCCGGCAGGGCGACATGCTCGATGATCCCCTCCAGGATTTGCGGGCGAGCTTAACACGTGCTCCGCAACTCGGACCTATTTGAACCGGTCGAGCGCCACGCCAGGTCCGTGTTTGTGGTTGATCGGTCCGCGGCTTTTGATAGGCTCTCGACATGATTCGAATCGAGCTCTCGCTGCGTCTGCCCAACACGCCCGGCGCCCTCGCCGGCGTGTGCCGGCTGCTGTCCGACGAACGCGTGAACATCGCCGCGATGACGCTGGAGCCGGGCGGCCAGCTGCGGCTGGTCGTCGACAACCACGTGCACGCCGCCGGCGTGCTGCGCGAGCATCATCATCAGGTGGCCGAGCGCGACGTGATCCTCACGTCGATGCCGAACCTGCCGGGCGCGCTGGCGCCGGCCCTTCGCCTCGTGGCCGACGCGAATGTGAACGTCGAGTACGCGTACAGCGGCGCGGCCGAGGGCAGCGGGATGGCGTCGGTCGTGCTCGGCGTCGACGACGCCCAGCGGGCGGCGGCGGCAGCGGGAATCTGATGAAGCTGTACGTCGAGCCGATGGATGCGACCGTCGTCGAGGTCGACAGCGACGGCCGCGTGCGCCTGGAACACGAGGACTGGATCGCGCCCACGCTTCAGGAAAAGCGCGCCATTATCTTCTCGGCCGAACGGGAGCTCTCTGCGCTGACCGAGCTGCTCGACATCCTGAAGGCGTGAGATTCCTCGTCGCGACGCTGCTGCTCTTCACGGCGTTGACCGCCGTGATGACGTACCCGCAAATCCTCCACATGAGCGACGCCGTGCATGATGATGGCGATCCGCTGCTCAACGCCTGGACTCTGGCCTGGGTGGCGCACCAGCTTCCGCGGGCTCCGGCGCACCTCTTCGACGCCAACATTTTCTATCCTGAGCGGCGCACGCTCGCATTCTCGGAAACGCTGCTCGCGCCGGCTGTGGTTGTCGCGCCGCTGCACTGGATGGGCGCGGGCCCGATCCTCGTCCACAACATCGTGTTTCTGTCCGGCTTCATCGTGTCCGGAGCCGGAATGGCGCTGCTCGTTCGGATGCTGACGGGCCATGCCGGTGCCGCCGTGCTCGCCGGTCTCGTCTTCGCCTTTCTGCCGTACCGGATCGATCATTACGCGCACCTGCAATTACAGCAGACGCAGTGCCTGCCGCTCGCGTTGTGGGCGTTTCATCGTCTGCTCCGCACGGCGCGTCCGCGAGACGGCGTGCTCCTCGGTCTCTTCGCCGCGGGGCAGATCCTGTCGTGCATGTATTACGGCCTGTTCCTCGTTCCTTACATGGCGGTCGTGTGCGGCACGTTGTCGATCGCGGACGGCCGGATGCCGGGACGGCGGATGACGGCGCTCGCCATCGCGTTGGCGATAGCGATGACAGCGACCATTCCCGTCGGCCGCGCGTATCTCGGCGCGCGCCAGGCCGTTGGCGAGCGCAACCGCGCGGAAGTGGCCGAAGGCAGCGCCACGTGGCGCAGCTATCTCGGACCGCCGGCCACGAACGTTGTATACGGGAAGCTGCTCGCACGATTCGGTCAGCCCGAACGCCGGTTGTTTCCGGGATTCGTCGCGATGGCGCTCGCCGTTGCAGGCCTGTGGCCGCGAAAGCACCAAAACACGAAACGCGATCCGCGCTGGTCGTATGCAGCCGGGTTGATTCTCGCATTCGACCTGTCGCTCGGCCGCAACGGGCTGCTGTTCCCGCTGCTGTATGACCACGTCCTTCCGTTTCGCGCGCTCCGCAGTCCGGCGCGCATGGGCGTGATTGTCGGTTTCTCGCTCGCGGTGCTCGCCGGCTACGGCGTGTCGCGGGTAGTGGAGCGGGTCCGCTCGGCGCGCACGCGCGCGACGGTCGTAATGACGCTGGGATTGCTCATGCTGGTCGAGTACGCGTCGTGGCCAATCCCGTTGCAACCCATCCCGCGCGCGCTCCCTGAGGTATACGTAGATCTCCTCCGTGAACGTGGTGACGGACCCGACACGGCGGTCATCGAGTATCCGCTCTCCGCCGCCGACGATCCCACCTACATGTATTACTCGACATTTCACTGGCAATCTCTGGCGAACGGGTACAGCGGCTTCTTTCCCCCGTCATATCTGGCGCTGTGGAAGGCGATGACGGACTTCCCAGGCGATCCTGCGCTCGACGCGATCAGAGCGCGCGGTGTGCGGTACCTGCTCGTCCACCAGGAGCGAATGATCGGCGACCGCTACGTTCGATTGATCCAGCAGCTCGATCACCGATCGGACCTGTCGGTCGTCTCGCGGCGTCCCAGTGAGCGGTACGGGCAGCACGGCGAGATCAGCCTCTACCGGATCGCGTACGCACGAACGGATCGATGACTGCCACGACCCGCCACGCGGCGAGCACGCCCGCCTTCCTGGCTGCGGCGTTGCTCCTGTTCACCGTCCTCACCGCGGCGATGACCTTTCCGCAGCTGCTCCACATGCGCGACGGGGTGAGCGATGAGGGGGATCCGCTGCTCGTGACGTGGGTGTTTGCGTGGGTGGCGCACCAGCTGCCTGTCGCGCCAGCGCATCTCTTCGATGCGAACATTTTCTACCCCGAACGCCGCACGCTGGCCTTTTCAGAGACGATGCTCGCACCGGCGCTGGCGGTCGCGCCGCTCCATTGGCTCCGCGTCGGACCGATCTTGATTTACAACATCGTGTTCCTGTCGGGATTCATTCTGTCGGGCGTCGGCACGGCGCTTCTCGTACGCAGCCTCACGGGGCACACCGGCGCGGCGATGGTCGCAGGGCTGATCTTCGCCTTCCTGCCGTACCGCATCGAACACTACTCGCACCTTCAGCTGCAGCAGGCGCAGTGGATCCCTCTGGCGCTGTGGGCGTTTCATTCACTGCTTCGCACCGGGCGTCTGCGCCACGGCGTGTTGCTGGGCCTCCTCGTCGGCTGTCAGGTGTTGTCGTGCATGTACTACGGCCTGTTCCTGATTCCATACATGGCTGTGGTCTGCGGTGCGGTGCTGCTTGCGCAGCGCACGCTCTCGAAACAGCGCGTGCAGGCGCTCCTCGTTGCCGGTGCGATTGCCTGCGCCGCGGCGATCCCGGTGGTGACGGCCCACATGGGGGCGCGGCGAGTCGTCGGCGAGCGCACCTTGCAGGAGGTGATCGACTTGAGCGCCACCTGGCGCAGCTACCTGGCCGCACCGGCGACCAACCTGCTCTACGGACGCGTATTGGCGCGATTCGGCCAACCCGAACGGGTCCTGTTCCCGGGGTTCGTGGCAGTTGCGCTCGCCCTCATCGGCCTATGGCCGAACCCCGACCCCCGAACCCAGACCCCCGAACCCCGAACCCGCTTCGCCTACGCGCTCGGCCTCTTACTGGCGTTGGACCTCTCGCTCGGCTTCAACGGTTTCACGTACGGTGCGCTGTACGACTACGTGCTGCCGTTTCGCGCGCTTCGGGCGCCCGCGCGGATGGGCCTGCTGGTCGGCTTCTCACTGGCAGTGCTCGCGGGCTACGGAGTGGCGCGCATTGTCGAGGCGCTCACGTCACGCCGGGCGCAGCGGGCGGTGCCCGTCATCATTGGTGCGCTGATCCTGGCCGAATACGTGTCGACGCCTGTGCGCGTGACGATCGTTTCGCGAACGGCGCCGTCGATCTACGCCGATCTCCTGACGGATCGCGGCGACAGCCCGACCGCGGTCATCTTCGAGTATCCGGCGACCGTCGAGGACGAACCGACCTACATGTATTACTCGACGTTCCACTGGCAGTTTCTCGTCAACGGCTACAGCGGCTTCTTCCCAACCTCGTACGTGCGGGTGGTCCAGGCGATGAAGACGTTTCCCGACGACCAGTCACTCGAAGCCGTCAAAGCGCACGGCGCGCGCTACGTCGTCGTGCACGGCGAGCGGCTGATGAAGTGGCGCGACAATCCGGAACTGCTCATGCGGCGGCTGGCCGGGCAGAGTCAGCTCGCGCTCGTGTCGCGCCGGCCGTGGCTCGGCTCGGAAATCAGGCTGTACCGCGTCCTGTATTAGGGGAGACCGTCCATACTCGATAGTCAACAGTCGACAGTCGACAGTCAACACCTCAGTCGACGGCTAACAGTCGACAGTTGACGGTCGATCACGCGGCGGTCGAGGGCTGATTCTTCAGCAGATCCTCGATGGCGGCGGCGAAGGTGTCGACTTCCTCGAGCGTCGTGTAGACGTTGGGCGTCACCCGCAGACCCTGGTAATCCGTGCGTTTGATCGCCGCGGTGATGATGCGGTACTTCGTCCACAGAAAGTCGTATGCCTTCGTCACGTCGACGCCTTCGAGGCTCACGTTTGCGAGCCCCCAGGCCTGGTTGGGCTGGCGGCTGCTGAGAATCTTCACGCGCGGATGTTTTTCGAGCCGCGCGATCCAGCGGTCCGACAGATAGCGCAGCCGCGCCGACTTGCGCTCGATCCCGATCGACTGGTGGAAGGCCAGCGCTTCGGCGATCGCGTTGTGATTCGCTGCCGGGTGCGTGCCGACCTCTTCGAATTTGCGGATGTCCTTCGTCTTGCTCTCGGCCGCGGGCGTCAGCGGCCACAGCTTCTCGATGTTTTCGCGCCGCACGTACAGGAAACCGGTGCCGACCGGGGCCAGCAGCCATTTGTGCAGCGACGTGCCGTAGTAGTCGCATTCGAGGTCGCGGAGCTTGAACGCGAAGTGCGCGAACGCGTGCGCGCCGTCGACGATCGTCTGGATGCCGCGCGCGCGGGCCATGCGCGCGATGTCGCGCACGGGAAACAGCTGACCGGTGAGGTTCGTGACGTGGCAGATGTGGATCACCTTCGTCTTCGGCGTGATCGCGCGCTCGATGCGCCCGGTCAACTCCGACAGGTTCGTCGTCGGCACCGGAAACGAGATCTTCGTCACCGTGATCTTGTCGCGGCGCGCCCGCTGATCCCACGTGTCGAGCATCCGGCCGTAGTCCTGGTTCGTCGTGACGACTTCGTCACCGGCCTTCAGGTCGAGGCCCAGCTGGCAAATCTGCAGCGCCTCGCTGGCGTTGCGCGTGATGGCGAGCTCGTCGACGTCGCACCCGGCCTCCGCCGCCAGCTTGCGACGCACCGTCTCGACGTTCGGCTCGAGCAGGTTCCACATGTAATGGATCGGCGCCTGGTTGGAGATA